>OLFY01001706.1_pt1 | contig 26034 bp, 24 predicted proteins | sample 1605611 | NCBI WGS metagenome assembly OLFY01 (sample SAMEA3888923, study PRJEB22519) | human gut metagenome | biome: human gut; feature: human-associated habitat; material: faeces | place: Denmark | collected 2011
AGATGAGCCACCGCAGCAAGTGGTTCGACGCCATCATCAAGGACACTGAGGCCACCCTGCGCCGCGTGATGAACATCCCCGACAACTACAAGGTGCTGTTTTTGCAGGGCGGCGCGTCCTCGCAGTTTGCGATGGTGCCGCTGAATTTGATGACGAAAAACCGCAAGGCCGACTATGTACTCTCCGGCCAGTTCTCCACAAAAGCGTATAAGGAAGCCGCGCGATTTGGCGATTGCAAAGTGGTGGCATCCTCGAAAGAGCAGAATTTCAGCCGCATTCCCGACCTTGACCCGAAGGAGTTCCGCCCGGACGCGGATTACTTCCATATCTGCATGAACAACACGATCTACGGCACGGTATTCCATGCGCTGCCGGAGACGGGTGACGTGCCGCTTGTGGCAGACATTTCCTCCTGCATTTTAAGCCGCCCGATCGATGTTTCGAGATTCGGCGTTTTGTATGCGGGCGCGCAAAAAAATGTAGCCCCGGCAGGCCTGACCATTGTCATCATCCGCGAGGATCTCATCGGCGAGCCGCAGGAAAAAACGCCGACGATGTTCATGTATAAGACGCACGCGGAAAGCGACAGCATGTACAACACGCCGCCGTGTTACTCCATTTACATGTGCAAGCTCGTTTTGGAATGGCTGAAAAACGAAGTAGGCGGGCTGAAGGCGATGGAAAAGCGCAACGTGGAAAAGGCCGCGCTGCTCTATGATTTCCTCGACCGCTCAAAACTTTTTAAGGGCTGCGCCGAAAAAGAAAGCCGTTCCATTATGAACGTGACATTCGTGACGGGCGACAAGGATTTAGACGCAAAATTCGTGCAGGAAGCTGCCGCTGCGGGCTTTGTGAATCTGAAGGGCCACCGCAGCGTGGGCGGCATGCGCGCGTCTATCTATAACGCGATGCCGCGCGAGGGCGTGGAGAAGCTTGTTCAGTTTATGGAGAACTTTGAAAAGGAGAATGCCTGATGCACAACATACTTTGCCTCAATAAGATCAGCCCGCTCGGCACCGACCGTTTGGGCGAAAACTATACATACGCTGCCGAAATTGAGAACCCGGAGGGCATTTTAGTGCGCTCCGCCGCCATGCACGACATGGAATTACCCAATAGCCTGCTTGCAATCGCGAGGGCAGGCGCGGGCGTGAACAACATTCCCGTGGAAAAGTGCGCGGAAGCCGGCATTGTGGTATTCAACACACCCGGCGCAAACGCCAACGCCGTGAAGGAGCTGGTGCTGGCGGCACTGCTGTTGACGTCGAGAAAAATTGTCCCGGCGATTGAATGGGCGCAGACACTAAAAGGCACGGCAGACATTTCGAAGCAGGTGGAAAAAGGAAAATCCGCGTTTGCAGGGCCGGAAATTCTCGGCAAAAAGCTGGGCGTGATTGGTCTTGGCGCGATCGGCGTGCTCGTTGCGAACGCCGCACAGACGCTCGGCATGCAGGTATACGGCTTCGACCCGTTCCTTTCCGTGGACGCTGCATGGAACCTTTCGAGCGACATTGTGAAGGCCGCTTCCGTGGATGAGATTTTTGAAAAGTGCGATTACATTACAATACATGTACCGCTGAATGACTCGACGCGCGGACTCATAGGCGCGGACGCTTTGAAAAAAGTGAAAAAAGGTGTGCGCGTCTTAAACTTCTCGCGCGGGGCGCTCGTCGATACCGACGCGATGTTGGCGGCGCTTGCAGACGGCACCGTTGCCGCGTATGCGACGGACTTCCCGGATGACGCGCTGTTCGGGGTCGAAAACGTCATCGCGATCCCGCACCTTGGCGCTTCCACGCCGGAAAGCGAGGATAACTGCGCTGTGATGGCCGCAGAGGAGCTGAAGGATTACATTGAAAACGGCAACATCCGAAATGCCGTCAACTTCCCGTATATTTCCATGGCGCGCGGCGCGGACACACGCATTTGCCTTGCGCACAGAAACATTCCAAATACCATCGGTTCGTTCACACAGGTGTGCGGTGAAGCGGGCATCAACATTGAGAACATGCTCTCGAAATCGCGTGGCGACTGGGCATACACCATTTTGGACGTTACGGGCGACGTGACGGAGGACGTGCGCGAAAAGCTGGCGGCACTTTCGCCGGTTGTAAGGGCAAGAGTAATAAAGTAAGCTCTTACTTCACCATTCGCGGGCAGGAGACCGAAAAAAGATAGAGGATATCGTGACAAGGCACGAACCGGTCGTTTTAAGCCGAGCCAAAAGCGCGACCTTTATTTCTGTGATTTTGCAAAACAACAAAAACACGGTGCAGCTTCATTTCGGCTGCACCGTGTTTTTTGAGTTTACGGATAATGCTGTTCAGTCTTGCTCCTGCACGGCGCTGCCCAACAAGAGGGCGGCGATACACTGCACGATTTCTTTGTCGCTGGCATCTTCGGGGATGGCACTCCAAAACGCGCGGGCTGCGGCATTTGAAGAATTTTTCGCCGTGCGAAGGGCTTTGCCAATCTCCTCGCGGACCGTTTCACCGTCTACGCCGTGTTTGGCTGCTACGCGCAGCATCAATTCCTGTTCACTCAAAATCTCTCATCCTTCCTGATCCGGCCCGGCAGCCCCGCTGTACTTTTAGAGCGGAGGCTGTCGGATGGGTGGTAAATCTGTCAGTAATGCCATTATAGCAAGGGGGTCTTGAAAGTTCAAATAGAATCGTTCGCGCATTTTCGACGGAAATTGACAGGTTCCTTTTCACCCTGACAAAAGGTGTGCGGGTTTTTGCGAAAAAGCCGAAATTGTTACGAAAAGTTCATATTTTGACGCACAGTAAAGCGAGAGAAAATCGGGAAAATCAGGTATCGGAGGTGTTGCCCGGCATCTGCGGAGGCGTGCCGCCGTTACCGTTCGGCGGGGTTATGCCACTATCGCCGCTCGGCATTTCCGGCGGGGTGGTGCCATCACTGTTGCCGTTCGGCATTTGGCCGCCCATACCGCCGTTTGGAGCCTGACCACCCATATTACCGGGGCCGCCGCCAAAGTTGCCCATACCCGTAGCGCCGCTGACAACGCCGGAGCAGGTCTCGCTCGCGGCTTCTGTACCGTTTACATAGACTGTATACGTTTCGCCCTCGGTGATGTCCGGCGTGCTGAACGTGACATTCGTAAAGCTCTTCGGAGCCACGGCGGAAACGAGCGTGTTGCCGTCCGCGCCCTTCACTTCTACGGTGTCACCCGCGCTGCCGGTGCAGCTGACGCTGATCGTGTTCTGTTTGGAATCCGTTGTGGGGGTCTTCAGCATGCCGGAGCTGCCTGTGCCGAGCACAACGCCGCCGTTGATGGTAAACACGCCGTCGCAGTCAAATGTGCCGTTACCGTCACCGGTGGGGCCGCTGACGTACACCGTACCGCCGTTAATCGTAAGCGCACCGTTGGAATCGAGCCCGTCGCCGGAGGCGTTTACGGTGAGCGTGCCGCCGTTGACGGTGATCGTATCTGCACCCGCGGTGCCAAAGCCGCCGTCAACGGAGCTGCCTGCAGCATTCAGACCGTCGTCGCTTGCGGTGACATCGATCGTACCGCCGTTGATGGTGAGGTCGATGGCTTCAAGGCCCTCGCAGGACTCTTCCACCACGATGGTGCCGTCCTCGATTGTAAGGGTGTTATCTGCGTGCAGGCCGTCGTCGCCGGACTTTACGGTGATACCGCCGCCTGAAACGGTCATCGAATCGTTGCTGTGCAGGCTGTCGTCTGCGGAATCGACCGTGACGGTGCCGCCGGTGATGTCGAGCGCGGCTTCGGCCTTGATGCCCTTTGTAGACAGGGTTTCGTCCGCCGTTGTATTCTGTGCGCCGCCAAACATAGCATTGCCCGTTTTTTGCTCTCCATTCGCGCTGCCGCCGCCTGCGGTGACATTTACTTCGCCCGCGGAAATGAGAACACCGGTCTCCGCCTGAATGCCGTCCTGCTCGGCGGTGATGTTCACAGTGCCCCCGCCGATATAGACATAGCCTTTATCGGCCTCGGATTTGGTGGACTTGATGCCGTTGCCGGAAGCCGTGATATGGACGGTGCCGTCCTTAATGAGCACAGCGTCTTTGCCGATGAGGCCGTCGTCTGCCGAAGTGATATTCAAAACGCCGCCGGTGATTTTCAATTTATCTTCGCTCGTGATGCCGTCATTTGCGTTGGCGTTGACGTTCAGCGTGCCCGTGCCGTTAACGGAAAGGTCGCATTTGGCGAAAATCGCGGCGGTAAGCGCATCGTTGCCGTCCGCGCCGGTGACGGTATCGGTCACGGTGCTTTCGGTGTTTTCGGGCAGGCTGATAATGACTTTATCGGCGTTTTTCGCGTAGATAGGTGCGGTCGTTGTGCAGGTGATGCTCGCGTTTTCGAGCACAAGGCGCACATCATCCTCGTCGCCGGCATCGATGATAATTTGGCCGTCCGTGAGCGTGCCGCTGAGGACATACGTGCCTGCTTCCGTAATGGTGACCGTGCTGCCGGAAACCTTAACGCCGTCTGCTTCCTTTGGCGCGGAAAGGTCGATCTTCACGGTGTCTTCCATACTGTAATCGATGTAGAAATCCTTATTTTTGAAGGAAAGATTTGCTTCGATGACGGAGCCGATGGTACCGTTCATCGCGCCGCCGGTAGAATCGGTCTCGTCTGCACCGCTTTCCTCAGAGGTGCTGGCCGTGCTCACGGTAGAGGAAGCGGAAGATACGGACGTAGACGATGTGGTCGACTGTGTGGAGGCACAACCCGCTAAGATCAGTGCGGAGAGAATGACAGCAAAGCGCAGGGTGTGTTTTTTCGTGGATAAACGATTCGGTTTCATAAAGGAAGGCTCCTTTCTTTACAGTTGTTCCACGGGAGTATGCGGCTGGCCGCAGCGCACTTCGAGATTGCCGTTGCGGCAGCGAAGCGCATCGAGAAATTCTTTTTCGTTACGGTCGTCCGCAAGGCGCACGCGATAGTGCAGCTTATAGAGGCTACCGAGGCTTGCGGTCTTGACTTCCGTAAGCTCTGCGTGGGTGGTGTATTCTTTGAAAATATCGTCGAACACCTCGGTGTAATCGAGCGATTCAGGGATGGTGATGCTAAGCTCTTTTTCGCCGCTGCGGTCTGCACCGATATGGAAGAAAACGAGCAGATACAGCACGGCGCACGCAATGACCGTGAAGAGCACGGAGAGCGCAATATAGCCGCTGCCGCAGGCGAGACCCACGGCCATGGCAACGAAGATGACGGAGATGTCTTTGGCGTTACCGGGTGCGGAGCGGAAACGGACAAGGCCGAACGCGCCGGCGACCGCAACGCCCGTGCCGACGTTGCCGTTGACGAGCATAATGACGGTCTGCACGGCAAACGGCAGTAAAATGACGGCGAGCACAAGGCTTTGCGTAAAGCGCGTGCGGCGCGTATACGTAAACGCGATGAGCGCGCCGCAAAGCAGCGCAACGAGAGAGCAAATCAAAAACGAAGATACGGTGATACCGGACGAGGTGAGGCTTGCAAACATGGTTTCCATGGGAATATCCTTTCTGAAATCAAATGAATTATTTAGGATGCATGCACGATGTGCGTGCCGTGGGTGTTATAGGCACTGGCATATTTAGAAAACGACGCGGGGTAAATTCTAAAGCGGCTCAGCATATCGGTGAGCCATGTGGGGAGACCGCCGCCGGCTTTGATTTCCATCAGCGTTTCGCCGGGCTCTAAAAGCAGTTGCCCATCGTCCCCCTGACGCAGGTCGGTATTTTCTTCTCTAAAGCGTATGTTGGTATCGAATGTGATGCGCAGGCCGCTGTCTTCGCGGCTGTAAAGTGCCACGCGGTCATAGCACAGCGCCATGGCGGACTTTAAATCGCCGTAATAGTGCAGTGACCACGCAATCTCTTTTGCAATCTGGCTGTTCTCTTTCGGCGCTTTGCCGTTTACAAGCCAGTCATACGCTTCGCCGTAGGGCATCACGATGCGGCGCTTGTAGACAATGCCCTGATATTTTTTCTTCAGCTCCACAAACGACGGGCTTTCCGCTTTCGGCACGCCGTAGGTACGCAAACGCAGCTTTTCTTTATAGACGGGCTTTTCGCCCGAAAGTCGCGCCAGCAAATGATTCGGGGTGTCAAAGTAAATGTTGCATATGGTGGAGCGCCCGTATTCATCGGGGCGCATATACGGCTCCAAAACCGCCCAGAGCGCCTCAAACTGTAAGGAATCGAGCAGATATTTTTGCTCTACGCGCTCAAATATGCCGGTATAGTCCGCCATGGCTTTCGCCCTCCTCTTTGTTTTGTTTCTTAAATTTTACTTACAAAATGTGATGAAAAGGTGATTACATTTTGAGCGTTAGCGGAGAAAACCGTGCAAAAGCAGGTGCTGTGCACCGTTCCTACAAAAACAGGTGTGTTCTGCTGTGCAAAAAGTCCATTGCGCCGCACATATACAAATGATAGAATGAGATAAACGCGTTTCTATGGAAAAACGCAACTTTGGGAGGATCTGTATGTACACACTCGATTATTTAAATTGCTTTATTGAAAACCTTGATCTGCCGGAAGCGAGCCGCGCTTCTCTGCGCGAGAACTGCGAGACGCTCGTGACGACACCCGGCGCGATTGACGAGCTGGTCTCTGCCGAGACGCTGCTCTTTAAAGATTACGGCATTGACGGCGCATACGGCGCGGAATGAAAGCCCATTGTGCCGCACATGGACGCGCTTTCGGAGCGGACAGGGCTGCACCGCCACGTGGTGGATTTCCTGTTCCTTGCGCTTGCAAGCGAACGTCTGCGCGAAAATTACAGAGCGGCGGGCCTGACGGACGAGCTGTTCTGGGACACCATCGCCGACCTGAAATTCAAGCTCATCGAGTGCCACGACGTATACGACATTTGGGGCACATTCGTCGCAAGCTGGTACCCGTGGTTCTACACGATGCACCGCTTTAAGCTGGGCCGTTTGCAGTATGAGGCCGTACACTTCTCCGGCGACACGCTCGTGACGGTCGGCGGTTACACGGTAAATCCCGGTGACACGGTTTACAACATGCACATTCCGTCCTGCGGTTCTTTGAACCGCGCGGCGCGCATCGAATCTTATAAAAAAGCCTACGAATTTTACAAAAAAGACCTCGATGGCAAGCCGATGGTATTCTGCTGCCACTCCTGGCTTTTGTTCCCGAAGAACCGCGAAATTCTGCCCGAGACGCTCAATACGGTCGATTTCATCGGTGACTTCTATATTTACGACAGCGAGGAATACGATGTGTTCCACGACAAGTGGCGTGTGTTCGCAAAGGACTTTGAGAAGCCGAACAGCGAGCTGCCGGAGGACACCACCCAGCGCCGCTGTTTTAAAAAATGGCTTCTGGACGGCAAAAAGACCGGCGCGGGCGCGGGCATCTTTATTTACGACGGCAAGGAATTCATCAAATAAGTAAATTTGCAGGATATTTTGCAAAAGCCTGCATTGTTATGCGCAAAAAGGCTTGACAGAAGTTTAATTAGCTGATATAATTTTGAATTGCTGATCGGTCATATAAATTCACGACTTGGGTGAATGTCTCTACCGGCCGCCTTGTGTGCCGACTATACCGAAGCCGCTTACGGGCTTCGTGTATACGTTCGGGCACAGGGCGGCCTTTTTATGTGCCGATTTACCCGAAACCGGGTCTTGCATAGAGTTGTATTTTGAAATTCATACGCAAATTCATCTGTCAGTTTTAGAAAGTTGGGGTCAAACATGAACACGGATATCGTCATCATCGGCGCCGGTCCTGCCGGCATTTTTACCGCGATGGAGCTTCTGCGCCGCGGCAGCAAGGAGAAAATTCTGCTGCTGGAAAAAGGCCGTTCCATTGAAACGCGCAAATGTCCTAAGGCCCAGACCGGCCACTGCATGAACTGCAAGCCGTACTGCCATATTACAACAGGCTTTTCCGGCGCGGGCGCGTTTTCGGACGGCAAGCTGTCCCTCAGCCCGGAAGTTGGCGGCGACCTGCCCCAGCTGATCGGCGAAGACACCGTACAGTCGCTTATTGAATACACGGATTCCATCTATCTGGAGTTCGGCGCAGACACGCGCGTGGAGGGCGTGAGCGAAAAGGAAGCCGTCAAAGAAATTCGCAAGCGTGCCATCCAGACCGGCCTGAAGCTCGTCGACTGCCCCATCCGTCACCTCGGCACAGAGAAGGCGCAGGAGATTTATTACGCGATTGAGCAATATCTTCTGAATAACGGCGTGGAGATTCGCTTCGGCTGCGCGTGCAGCGACCTCATTTTGAAGAACGACACCTGCATCGGCGTGCACGTTGCGGAGGGTCAGAACGAATACGACGTTTACGCGAAGCAGACCGTTGTGGCAGCCGGCCGACGCGGATTGGTTTGACAAGCTCTGCGCCCGCCACGGCATCGCCCATGCGCCGGGCACAGTGGATATCGGCGTGCGCGTAGAGGTGCGCAACGAGATCATGGAAACCGTGAACAACGTTCTGTATGAATCGAAGCTCATCGGCTACCCGAAGCCGTTTAAAAACAAGGTGCGCACATTCTGCCAGAACCCGGGCGGCTTTGTCAGCCAGGAAAATTACGACAACAACCTCGCCGTCGTGAACGGCCATTCCTATAAAGATAAAAAATCCGATAACACGAACCTCGCCATTTTGTGCTCCCACAACTTCAATGAGCCGTTCAATCAGCCGATCGAATACGCGCAGAAGGTGGGCGAGCTGACGAACATGCTGGGCGCGGGACACATTTTGGTGCAGCGCTACGGCGATATTCTGGACGGCAAGCGCACGTGGCAGAAAGAGCTTTCGCGCTCGAACCTGCGCCCCTCTCTGCCGGACGCGGTGGCGGGCGACATCACCTCTGCCATGCCGTACCGCGCTATGGTGAATATCATCAACTTTATTCAGGCGGTCGATCACGTCGTCCCGGGCTTCGCCGCCGTGGAGACGCTGCTCTATTCGCCGGAGCTGAAGTTTTACAGCAACCGTGTGAAGATGGACACGGACCTCAACACAAGCATTCACAACCTGCACTGCCTTGGCGACGCCAGCGGATGGACGCGCGGCCTGATGATGGCCTCTTGCATGGGCGTGCTCATAGGCAGAAAACTCGCAGAACAGGAAAACGCATAAGAGAACAAGATTGCACACATCGCAAGTTCACACATAAAGGAACGGGCCCCGCCGCGGCAATTCGGCAGAAGCCCGTTTTCTTTTTGGGCTTAGGGAAAAAGCAGAAGAATTTTCTTGCAGGCGCAGGGGGAATATGCTATACTGATTATGTATGAGTTTACATCATGACTACATTCAAAGAAAGATGGTTTTATAGATGAAATTAGGTATCGGAGTCCCCTACCTAAGTTTTCATATTTCCATTTTCCCTTATAAATGCCGATAAAACTAGATTTCATGCGCTTTTTCAGAATACCCAAAAGCATAAAAACGTATATATCTCAATGCCATCCCACGCAGAAATGGCGTAAAAATGGCGTAGTAGATTTTTGACGGTACAGCTGCGAAAAGAATACACACTACAAAAAAACAATCACACCCGGAGATGGGAGCTAACCCCTCATCTCCGGGTGTTTTCTTTATTGGATATTAATGTTCTTGGGAGGTCTGTCGAATGATCGCGGATGTCGGAAGCGCCTTATTGGAAACTCCCCAAGGATATTTCTGAGAATCACTGCGATCGTACTGATATACAATAATTTCCGGATCATGATACTTACTGAATCCCTGAGATAAGAAAAAAGTAAAGTCACTAGAGGTCGATAGAACGAGATGTATTTTCTCGATATTTGCAGATGATACAATTTCACGCATTTTATTAAGTATTCCAGTCCTCAATCTATTCATAAGAGCATAAGAAACAATTGCTGCAAACGTGTCATTATGCGTTTTATATCCCACCCTGAACGCTGTTTATCACAACCACCTTGAATTCATCCCAAATTTAGATAAAATATAAACACGAAACAAGGAGGCGCGCGAATGATCACAGCAGAACATTTAAGCCGAAGCTTTTCGGGTAACGGTCTCAAGTTACGGGATTTGAACTTTCATATTGAAAAAGGAGATTGTGTTGGCTTGATCGGCCCAAATGGCAGTGGGAAGCGTTCGCTTATTCGGTTAATTCTCGGTATCTATAATCCGGACCATGGGAGACTGTGGGTCATGGGGAAGAATCCGAGTCTTATTTGCCGTACACCGCTGCAGATGAGCCGTATCGACCGGAACCGTATGACGTTCATTCTTCCCGAATCTTTACCTGATGAACGCGTGTCTGGAATCGTATCTCCAAAGAAAAACGCAATTTTCGATGCAGATGATTTTCTGAAGGAGTGTTTTGAAACATTAAAGCTTTCTGCGTTGCTTTCATCAAAGGTACATCAGCTGTCTCGCGGCGAACTCGCACGCGTTCGCTTTTATGAAGCAATCACTTCTATGCCCGAACTGCTTTTACTGTACGAGCCATTTGTCGGTGTGGACGCCTCAATGAAGGAACAGATGATTCGGATTTTACTGACAATGAACCAGAAGTATTCAACTACAATCCTATTAGCGGTGCAAAATCTGAATGATATGGATAAAATTTGCACTCGAGCTATCGTGTTAGATAAGGGAATATGTATATATTCAGGAGACTTATCTGATCTGCGTCATCGCTATTTACTGTCGAATCGGTTGGTTTTCCAAATTCTCGATGGAGTTCCCGACTTTCAGGATCTTCCAATACAACGATTCAGTTGGAATGATGGAGATTTGAAAATCACTTTCGATCCTGAATCAGTTCGGGCAGCGGACATTATTGATCATGTCCTGCACACCTGCAACGCGTCTGAAATACTTATTCACGAACCGCAGGTCGAAGATTTATTTCGCATATTATATTCAAGCAAAAAGGAGGATATGTTATGAATAGTATTGTGTTATGGTTCGATTTGGCACGACGATCATTTCGATCACAATCGGTCTATCGCATCAATGTATTAGTCAATCTGATTTACAGTTTCATGTCAGTACTTATCAATGTATCCGTTTGGAATGCGCTCTATGCGCAAAACGTCGACCCTGCAGCAACACTTTCAGAGGCAATTACATACAGTGTGATCTCCTCAACATTTTTGGTGGGAATGCAGCTTTGGCCCGGTGTCCGCATTGGTGATGCCGTTTATTCTGGAGAGGTTGGCCAGCAGATGGTTCGTCCCATGAACCTGCTCGCACAGCATGCGGCAATGGAATTAGGAGAGAAAATGTTTAATTTCTTCACATGCATTCTTCCCTGCATTGTAGCTGCAAAAATTGTATACAATGCACTCTTGTTTCCCGCCACACTCGCGGACGTTTTATTTTTTCTATTGAGTGCTCTTCTCGGAAATATGATCTTTTTACTTCTCAACACAATATTGGGCTATACGGCTTTCTGGCTTGGAAATGTTTGGTATATCCAATGGTTTTTGACAGCAGCAATGTATGTTTTTGGAGGAGAAATGGTTCCTTTTTGGTTTTTGCCGGACAAGTTGAATATCATTACATGGTTTATGCCGTTCCGCTGTGTTCTGTTTATACCGATGGAAATGTATTTAGGGCGTCTGTCTATGAATCAAATCATTTTCAATCTTTGTTTACAAGTACTGTGGCTCCTCGGTTTGTTGCTTTTGGAACGCTTTGTGTGGTATCGGGCACAAAAGAAAATCGTAGTTCAGGGCGGTTGACTAGAAAGGAGGTCCGTAATGTTCTATCTATTCTTGGCAAAACAATTTATTCGCACACAGTGGCGGTCTCAAAACGAGTATCGCTTTTCATTCATTATGGGTATCTTGGCTCAAGGTACAAACTTTGTGTTTCGGTATCTGGCTTTGTATCTTTTGGTTTCAAGGTTTGGATCTCTCAACGGATGGAATTCTCGAGAATTACTTCTGATCTATTCTTTCTCACAATTCACATACGCAATCGGTTCAACATTTACACATGACCTTTGCAGACAGCTTCCGAATCTTGCCCGCACTGGTGACCTGAACAGTTATCTGATTCGACCGGTACACTCACTTTTCCTTGCAATATTCACGAATTTCAATGTTGGATATATTACGCACTTTACAATATCTGCCACTGTAATGATTTTCAGCTTTATTTCTCTCGGTGTTACACTAAATCTTTGGGGCATACTTTGGCTAGTTATCACATTGGTATCGGGCGGCATTATCTCCGGATGCGTCTTTTTGATTTCCTCGCTTCCAAGTGTTGTAGCCATTGGCAATGTTTCTCTTAAGAACATTACATATGTTTTCAAGGATGTTGTTCAGTATCCGCTTTCTATTTTCGGCACACCTTTGCAAATCATTCTGACCGTTTTCATACCTCTTGGATTCACGACGTTTTATCCACTGCAGCCTTTACTTGGAAAACAGGACATGGGTATTTTTCCAGTGTTTATCCAATATTTGTCTCCTCTCGTTGCAATTGTGATGGTACTCTTACTACTCCTCGCTTGGAGGACAGTCATTAATAAATACGAAAGCACCGGAACATAAGAAAGGGGTTTATTATGGCTTATATAGAATTACATGATGTTGTTAAGGATTTCAAAATCAAAAATAGACGCAATGGCGCTTTTGGAAATGTGAAAAACTTTTTTGCACCGCAGTATCTAACGAAACGCGCGGTAGACCATATCTCTCTGGAAATTAATCGAGGTGAAATGGTCGGATATATCGGTCCGAATGGAGCGGGCAAATCTACGACAATCAAAATACTCACGGGTATTCTGTTGCCCACCAGCGGCTATGTAAAAGTTGGTAATCTTGAGCCGTACAAAAATCGAAAGCAGAACGCCTTACATATGGGTGCAGTCTTTGGACAGCGCTCTCAGCTCCTGTGGGATCTGCCGGTACAAGATGCACTGGACTTGTTTCGTGGGATGTACCGGATTGAAGAAAAGACCTACAAGAAAAATGTAGAGATGTTCTGCGATTTGCTTGGACTCGATCAATTCCTTATGCAACCTGCGCGTCAGCTGAGTTTAGGACAGAAAATGCGCGCAAATCTGGCACTCGCATTAATACATGATCCTGATGTAGTTTATTTGGATGAACCTACAATTGGTCTTGATGTCCTCGCAAAGGATAATATCCGCGCGTTTCTGCGGGAAATCAACAAAGAGAAAAACACGACGGTACTGTTGACAACACACGATATGACAGATATCGAGAGTGTATGCGACCGTTTAGTTCTGATCAATAGCGGTAGTGTTCTTTATGACGGCGGTCTCAACGCCTTCAAGGAACAGTACTCCAAAGGCTACAGTATCCGCGTAACTTTTGCCGATCCAAAAGAAGCGATTCAGGATACTAGATTTGAATTGATTGAAAAGAAAGACGCAGAGTCGATATACCATGTTTCTCAGTCGGATTTTCAGCCCGGAGAGGCACTTGCTTTTCTGGCAAGTCACTGCAAAATGCAGGATATCAGTATTATTGAAACACCTATCGAGGAAATTGTTAAAGCAATATACAAACACGAAGCATAACAAGAAGACAAGAGTGAACTGTAAAAATACGGTTCATTCTTGTCTTTTTTACTAATAATCATTTTTTTTGACTGCTGTCTCAGCCTGCCGGCAGCATAACGTTCACACAGAAAACAAGGTCTTCTTCATAAATATCCAGCAAACCATTGTATTTTTCTATAATGGCTCGAATCTGCTTTATTCCCATGCCATGTTTTTCCGGTTCCGCATGTGTAGAATGCAGATCCGGGTTAACTGCCAAAACAGAGGAATTGATACTGTTTCGTACCGAAATAGCTTCATATCCGCGCTTTTTACTGATGGATACGGAAATTTGCCGCTTATCCGAGTTTGCTGCGGCGTGGATAGCATTGTCGAGTAGATTGGTTAATAGAGAAGAGAAGTCGGCACTATCAATTTTTTGGAATTTAAGGTTCTCTATCTGCAGCTGCATATGTACCTGCATCTGCTGGGCTTGCTGCAGTTTTAAATTCAGAATGTAATTCAATAGCGCATTTCCACTGTCAATATAAGAGTACTCCAGATTAAGCTTGTCCAAAATCTGTGCAGTGTAAGTACGAGCTTCATCATACTTTTCATTTCCTAAAGACATAGCGATGACCATAAGATGGTTGCGCATATCATGCTTTAAGCGACGCGTATTTTCATGGATAGAACGCACATTTTCTTCTGTAGCACGCATTTTTTCCAAAGCTTCATCGGCTGTAGCTACCTTCTCGCGTAGCTGAATCGTTTCGTCCAGCAAAGCTTTATAATCTGCGTTCAGTCGTATAAATTCCTGTTCTAGTACTTTCTTTCGCATAGAATAACCTCTTTAGCGGAACGACCGCATGATTTGCTGCTTGGCATTCTCTGCCCAAGCGCGCCCAATGGGGAGCTCTGTTCCGTTTTCCAGCGTTATGCTGACCGTGTGCAGCAGGTGCACAGCGGAGCAATTTACCAGAAAGCCTTTGTGTATACGTACGAATCCGTGAGAATCAAACTGTTCCTGCATTTCACGCATGGTGGAACGACAGGAATAACAATCTGCCGCAGTATATATTTTTACGTAATTTCCATCAGCTTCGAGATGTGTGATGTCAGAGAACGGGAGTCGGACGGAAACGCTGCCAGAACGAAATGTAAAGGCATCGATCCTTGCGGATACTTCGTGTGCAGCACGGAGTAGTACACGTTCGAGATCCTCATGATAACGGCTTTTACGAACAAAATCAAATGGTTTGTACTGAAATGTTTCGTATACAAGAGATTCCTGATTCGTAATAAAGATCAAAAGAGCTCGATTGTTCCGCTGCAGCAATTCTCCGGCAATATCAAATCCGGTAAGACGCGGCATATCAATGTCCAGTAATATGAGTTCCGGCGCAAATGCTTCGAGCTCATCTATAAAGCAGTTAGGATCACTGGATACCAGCCACGTTGGAGAGATACCGGCACGCTTATAGCAAGCAGTACAGAACTTCTGCAGTTCATCAAGAATTATGGGTTCGTCATCACACATTGCAATTCTCATATGGCATCTCCTTTTCTAGTGATATGAATTAATTATAACTTATTAACCCCGAAGTGTCCAGCAGAAGCTTCTGAAAACCAAACGCGAGGATATTGGTGGAAAGGAATGAACTATCGCAACGAGTAAGGTTAATTCCATACGTAATCGCCATAGAAAATCAGCTACTTTCTACCGCTAAAAGAACTGGCAAGAGTCCCCCTCATCTTCCTATTCCCTTCTCTATAGATCTTCTCAGCCGCTTCTGCAGAAGAAAGGCCAATGGTTATGGCGGTCTCATAGAAGGTGGGAGACTTATATTTCCGGTTTTGCACCCTATGGCAATCCGGGCAGACCCCGGTGCGTATACGAATCACTTCCTGTTCCTGGTAGGAGAGTGCGTTGTAAGCAGAGAAAAGCGTTTCTGTCAACTCCTTTTGGACCAGTGTGCGAAGCGGTTCATATGTGTCATCTCCACAAATCTCTTCACAGCTTTCTTCGCCGTCATCGTCGGCATACTGCCGGTATGTCGGCACCAAAAAGCTGGTAAAACGCAAGGAGTTCGAAGAATATATCAGTCAGAGTCTGATCATCTAACATAAATCGCTAACGAAAGAAGAAAAGTTTCAAATTATGCCTTGAGAAAAAGAGCACTTTATGCTAAGATTAGAATTTAGTAGTGTGCTCTTTTCGCTCAGGCAGAAAGGAGTAAAACTATGGGCAAAAACCTCAAAGGCAAGGAATGTGGAAAAGGTATTCATCAAAGAAAAGACGGTCTGTACAGCGCAAGATTTGTTGACCGATTCGGAAAACGGCACGAGAAGTATTTTCAGACACTTCCCGAAGCGCGCAACTGGATTGAAGACAGCAAATACGCTGACAAACACGACGATATTTTTGTTCCTACAGATATGACAGTCGATGAGTGGTTTAACTTCTGGATAGAAAACATTGTGGGCGATCTTGCTCCCAATACTCTCAGAAATTACAGGGAAAGGTACGAACATAATATCAAGCCCGTTATGGGTAAAATGCTTATCTCCAATGTTAAACCGATGCACTGCAAGAAGGTGCTTCTTGATATGGATGCAAACTATGCAGGCTCTACCATTCGGCAGACTTATATCGCCATGGGAACCATGTTCAAAGCAGCCAAGATGAATGATGTGATCGCTAAGCACCCTATGGACGGAGTTCGATATTCAAAACCTGTGCGTGCGAAAGATGACATCAAATTCTTCACCCGTGAGGAACAAAGCAAATTTCTTGAAGCAGCCCGAAAATCACACAATTACGAGCAATACGCGCTGATTCTTGAAACCGAACTTCGTACCGGTGAGCTGATCGGACTGACATGGGATGCAATCGATTTTGAGCATCGGATGCTTACAGTAAACAAGACACTCGAATTTCGCCATGCGCAGCAATTCTGGCGAGCGGGTCCTCCGAAAACCCAGCAAAGCTATCGGACGATTCCCTTGACAGACAGGGCGTACGACATATTCAAGAAATTATGGGATAACAGGCACGAGAGATATGAATCTCCTGCTTTATCTGAAACTCTTGAATATGTGGACAGACGCACGGGCATGATGGCTAAACTTGTGATGCGTGATCTTGTCTTCATCAACTGGCGCACCGGGCAACCGAACAAAAACAGTTCTTATGATACCCACCTCTACAAACTTTGCGATAAAGCCGGTATCAAGCGGGTATGTATGCATGCTCTGCGGCACACATACGCAACCCGTGCAATCGAAAGCGGTATGCCCCCTAAAATACTGCAAACCCTTCTGGGACACGCCAGCATAAAAACAACCATGGATAGATATGTTCATGTAACCGATGAATCCATGAATCAGGCGATGATCCAGTTCCAGCAAGATGCGGTCTATTAATCAGCCATTCGTAAATGGCGTAAAAAATGGCGTAGACAGTAAATCAGCAGGCAGAAAAAAACTAGTAAAAAAATCGGTGCAATACCAAAAGCGCTGATTTCGGACATTTATCAGCAGTAAAATCCCCCTGAAAACGGGGGATTCTGATAAAAACCGATATATTTTAATGCGAGAATGGCGTAAAAATGGCGTAAAATCCAAAAGCCAAATCGCAAAAGCCCAGTAAATCCGGGAATTTTTCTAAGGAGAATGATAAATATGAAATTAGGTATCGTCGGTCTGCCGAACGTCGGCAAGAGCACACTTTTTAATGCGATCACGAATGCGGGGGCGCAGTCTGCGAACTACCCGTTCTGCACCATTGAGCCGAACGTGGGCGTTGTTGCCGTGCCGGACAAGCGCCTCGATAAGCTGGCAGAAATGTACGAGCCGGAAAAGTTCACCCCGGCGACGATCGAGTTTGTGGACATTGCGGGTCTTGTGAAGGGCGCGTCGAAGGGCGAGGGCCTCGGCAACAAGTTTCTCTCCAACATCCGCGAGGTGGACGCAGTGGTTCATGTGGTGCGCTGCTTCGAAAACGACGACATTATTCACGTCGAGGGTTCCATCGACCCGGCCCGCGACATTGAGACAATCGACCTTGAGCTGATTCTCTCCGACATTGAGGTGCTTGACCGCCGCATTGACAAGACGAAAAAGATGATCAAGGCGGACAAGAAGTACCAGAGCGAGCTGGAGTTCTTTGAGCGCGTACACGAGGCGCTGGATGCCGGCAAGCCCGCCCGCAGCGTGGCGTGTGACGAGGAGGAAGCCGAGCTGCTCGCTTCCGTCAACCTGCTGACGAACAAGCCCATCATTTTCGCCGCCAACATGAGCGAATCCGACTTTGCAAACGGCATTGAAAACAACCCCGGCTATCTCGCCGTGAAGAAGATCGCCGACGAGCAGCACGCTGCTGTGCTGCCGATCTGCGCGGAGATTGAAGCCGAAATTTCCGGCATGGACCCGGAGGAAAAGGAGCTTTTCCTCGCCGACATGGGTCTGACCGAATCCGGCCTTGACCGCCTCATCAACGCGTGCTACTCCCTGCTCGGTCTCATCTCCTACCTGACCGCCGGCAAGCCCGAGGTGCGCGCCTGGACGATTAAGAAGGGCACGAAGGCCCCGCAGGCTGCGGGCAAAATTCACAGCGATTTCGAGCGCGGCTTCATCCGTGCCGAGGTCATTGCATTTGACGACCTGATGGCATGCGGCACCATGGCGACCGCGAAAGAAAAAGGCCTTGTACGCAGCGAAGGCAAGGAGTATGTAATGCAGGACGGCGACATCGTTCTGTTCCGCTTCAACGTTTAATCTTCAAACAAAAATTGCAAAGCCCTCCGCTTCCGATTTTTCGGGATGCGGAGGGCTTTTTGCAGGAATAAATCTTGTAATCTTTATTTGCTGTCTTCGCTGATGATGCGGTAATACACCTTTGCGGTGAGGGCATAGACGACCGCATAGAGCACGGAGAATACGAGGAACGACGCGACGGTGCAGGTAATAAACACCGTTTCGGAGCTGAGCATCATAGCGCGCAGAATAGCGCGGATGATGGGGTACGCGAACATCACGTGGATGCCGGCTGTGATGAGCGGCAGGAAGAAAACGGTCAAAATCTGCGTATGGATAGAGTGCTTTACTTCCTTTTGGCTGAGGCCGACCTGCTGCATGATGGCAAAGCGGTTCTTATCCTCCATACCTTCGGAAATCTGCTTATAGTAAATGATGAGCACAGCCGCCATGGTGAACACAAAGCCGAGCGAGATGCCCATAAAGAGGAAGCTGCCATACATGCTGCGAATTTCCTTCGTGTTTTCGACACGGCACTCAAAATTGAAGTATCCGTCTTCGTCCCAGAATACGCTTTCTTCGTCCGGCATGATGGTCGTAACGTCTTCGCGGATCGCATCGTAAAACGTCTGTTGTTCCTCATCTCTCAGTTTGCCGAGCGAGATGCAGTAGTACTCGGTGGGCGTGATGACTTGACTTTTTTCCGCATAATCCGGCAGAACAACGACATACGGCTTTGAGACGTAAGCGTGATATCTGCCGCGCAGGTTAAAGGACTTCGGCGTGGGTAAAAGCGTATACGTCGTGCCCGCAAATGTCATGGTGTCCGGCATAGGTACGCCGTCTACACTCATATAAAGCGCCGTGCCCGGTTCCACGGTCACGTTTTCGCCTGTGATGCGGTTATAGGTCTCTGCGGAAAAGAACAGCACGTTACGCGTGATGGAGTCGACCTGCGCGGTGCCGTCTTTCATGAAGATTGCAGAGGAATGGTCTTCGGTTTCTTCTGCGGAATCGTAGCCGGTCAGGAATTCATAGGACGTATAGCTGCCGCCCGGAACACTTTTCAGCTCATCGGTCAGAAAGGTGTCCATGTCGACCATGTGGTTCGGGTCTTCCATACTCACCAGAACATCTGCCGGGTAGCGTGTGTGGATCATATCCTCGGCGCCAAACCACAGCGAGCAGGTGGAGGACAAAATGACGAGCACCATGGTGGAGAGAATGCAGATATTTGCAAGGCCGACGGCGTTTTGCTTCATGCGGTACAGCATGCCGGAAACACTGATGAAGTGGCTTGTTTTGTAATAATAATTTTTGTTGCGGCGCAAAAGCTTTAAAAGCGCGATGCTGCCCGCCGTGAACAGGAAATACGTGCCGATAATGACGAGGAGGACGGCAACGAAAAACAGAGAGATGGCGAGGACAGGCTCACGGGAAGACAGAATGGAAAGCGCATAGCCGGAGCCGAGGCACAGCACGCCGAGAATGGCCATGAACGCTTTCGTCTTCGGCTCGCGCTCGCCGACGTTCGTGCCGTGCAGAAGCTCTATGGGGCGCGAAATGCGCACACGAAACACATTCGAGATATAAATCAAAACGTAGATTACGCCGAACACAACAGCAACGTACTGCAGGCTTTTCGGGATGATGTGAAAGCCGTAATTCGGCGTGATGCGTATCATTTTGGCAACGATGAGAAATGTGAGCTTATCAAGCAAAATGCCGACGGCGCAGCCGCCTACAATAACGATAAGCGCCGTGAAAAGCGTTTCCAACCCGATGACGCGGGCAATGTGGCCTTTGTTCATGCCGAGCACATTATAGAGACCGAGTTCTTTTTTACGCTGCTTCATCAAAAAGCTGTTCGTGTAAAACAAAAATATGACGGCAAACAGCATGACGACGGTGCTTCCGAGCGTGAACATCATTTGCGACGTGGGACCGAGCTCCGTATTATTGGAAAGCGAATTTAAAATGTAGCTGACCGCTGCCACAAAAACGCCCGCCAGCATAAACGGCACGTAGCTGCGGCGGTGCTTTTTGATGTTCTGCGCCGCCAAGCGCACATATAAGTTATTCATTTTCGTGCCCTCCCGTTACGCGCCTGCCGCCATGGCGGTGAGGGTATCCGAAATACGGTGGAACATCTCTTCATTTGTGGAACCGCCGCGGTAAATTTGGTGGAACACAACGCCGTCCTTGATGAACAGTACGCGGCCGGCATGGCTTGCGGCCTTAGTGGAGTGCGTGACCATCAAAATCGTCTGACCGGCGCGGTTAATCTCGCCAAAGAGCGATAAAAGGCTGTCGGACGCGCGGGAATCGAGTGCGCCGGTGGGTTCATCCGCAAGGAGAATCTGTGGTGAGGTGATGAGCGCACGCGCCACTGCGGCGCGCTGCTTCTGGCCGCCGGAAACCTCGTACGGGTACTTCTGGAGCAGATTTGCAATGCCGAGTTGCTGCGCGAGCGGCAGAAGCTTCGCCTGCATCTCCGGAAAATGCTTGCCCGCCAAAACGAGCGGCAGAAAAATATTATCCTGCAGGGTGAAGGTATCAAGCAGGTTGAAATCCTGAAAAACAAACCCGAGGTTCTGGCGGCGGAACGAAGCAATCTCTTTTTCGCCGATGGTTGAGAGTGCACGGCCGTTTAAGAACACCTCACCCTCCGTGGGACGGTCAAGCGCCGCCAGGATATTTAAGAGCGTCGTTTTGCCGGAGCCGGACTCGCCCATGATGGCGACATACTCGCCGCGCTCCACGGCAAATGTGACATTCGTGAGCGCCTGCACGCGGCTGCCGCCGAACCGCGTGGTGTATACCTTTTTCAATCCATTGACTTCCAAAACAGCCATAAATAAGTCTCCTTTTTCAATTCGTTGACAAAAGTATACAGCAAAAAGCGGACGCAGAACATCGATTTACCTTACAAAATGAAAGGCGGAGCTTACATTTTTGTAAGGTCACTCCACCTGTAAATTGCTTTCCTTCATATCGAGCGAAAAGGTGCTGCCTGCGCCGGGAGCGGACTGCACGGAAAGCATGTGGCCGAGCATATCGGCGGCGCGGCGGCTCAGATACATGCCGAGACCCGTCGATTTCTTTTCTGCCCTGCCGTTATAGCCCGTGAAGCCCTTTTCAAAAATGCGCGGCAGGTCTTCCGGTGCGATGCCGATGCCGGTATCGCTGACCTTTAAGACCTTATTCTTTGTAACGGTAACGGTCACGGTGCCGCTTTCCGTATATTTTACGGCGTTTGCGAGAAGCTGACCCAAAATGAACGCCAACCACTTTTCGTCCGTTAAGACCTGCACCGGGGCAATATCGCACTTTAACGCGATGTGCTTGCGGACAAACTGCCCGGCGTACTGCCGCACGACGCGCTTTATGACGGGTTCGACCTCGACTTTGGCGAACACAAGGTCGTTTGACGTGCTGTTTAGGCGCGCGTAATTCAAGGCCATTTCGGCATAGCGGTCTATGCGGAACAGCTCTGCGGAAAGTGCACGGCTGCGCGGGGTATCTTCTTCGCCGAGCATCAGCCGCATGGCGGAGATGGGCGTTTTGATCTGGTGTACCCACATGGTGAAATAATCGGTGTTCTCCTCCTGCCCACGGCGGCGGTCGGTCTCACTTTGGGCGAGCTTGGTGCACAGCATGCGCACGGCTTCGTCATAACACACGGCCGTGCTGCCCGAGGGCTCCGGGAGATCATCGCGCGATTCGGGCAGATTCAAAAGCGCCGATTCCAACCGGCGAAACTGCTTATGAAACCGCAGATAGCTTAAAATAAAGCTTAAAAGCCCCACCGCCGCGCACAGCAGCGCCGCGTACAAAACGGGATCGGCGGGCAAATCGTATAAATAGAGGATCACCGCAAAAATGGCAAAGCACAGCAGCAAAAACGCGATCTGCAAAATGTGTGCGCACAGGTATGAGAAAAACAGCGCGCTTTCTTTTTTCTTCATGGGTCACCTCACAAAACGACATAGCCGCTGCCGACGCGCGTCGTGATGAAATCGGTCAGGCCGATGCCGGAAAGCTTCTTACGCAGGCGGGTCATGTTGACGGTCAGCGTGTTTTCTTCAATGTACAGGTCGTATTCCCAAAGGCGTGTCATGAGCGTTTCGCGGCTGACGACCTTGCCGCGGCTTTCCATAAGCGTCTGTAAAATGCGGAACTCATTGCGCGTGAGCTGCACCTTTTGGCCGTCGTGCGTCACGGTCTCATCGTTCAGATTCAAGACCGCGCCGCCACGCTCAATGACCGGCACACGGTCGCCGAGGTCGTAAGTGCGGCGCAAAACGGCGCGAATTTTTGCCATAAGCACGGAGGGGTCGAACGGCTTTGCGATAAAATCATCGCCGCCCATGTCTACCGCCATCAAAATATTCATATTTTCCGACGCGCTGGAGACGAAAATGATCGGCACGGCGGATATTTTTCGGATCTCGCTGCACCAGTGGTAGCCGTTAAAAAACGGCAGGGTGATGTCCAAGAGGACAAGATGCGGGTCGAAATCCGTAAATTCGCGCAGAACATCGCGAAAATCGCGGACACAGCGCGGGGTAAGCCCCCAAGATTCGATGATGCGGCTGACCTCACCCGCAATAGCCTCATCATCTTCAACAATCAAAATTCTGTGATTTTCCATAGTATCTCCAATTTACAAATTGTTAGCCTCACTTCTCTCCGAGTACCCGCTTCAAAAACGCCGCCGAGCGCTCCATGCATTTCAGCTGCTCTATGGAGCCGAAATGTTCTGCCGCAAAGCTGCCGGTGTAACCGGAGTCAAGCAAAACACGCATCATTTTTTCAATGGGCAGATTGCCATCGCCTACCGCCACGGGATACAGCTTGCGGTTTGCGACCGTGACGCACGGACTACCGGCGTTTTCCGTAAACGCGCGGTCTTTGCAGTGCACGGACGCAATGTACGGACGGAACAAGGAAAAGCTCTTCACCGCGTCCTCCTCATTATAAAGGAAATTGCCGGTATCAAAGCCGCAGCGCAGACCGGGCACATGCCGCATGAACCACATGAGCTCATCGGCACGGGAGTACGGCGCCGTAAGGTTATCGAACTCCTCCATGACAACCGTGATGCCGTGCTTTTCCGCTTCCGTTGTAAGCTCTGTTAAAGATGCCGCCATGCGCAGACGGCGAGCTTCATACTTTGCGCTGCCGCGCACCATTTCGTCCTCCGTCAAAAAACCCGCCACGGCAAGCAGGAACTTGCAGTTTGCTTTTTCGCAGCAGTCTATGACGCGCAGAGATTCCGCACGGTCATTTTCCGGGGAGCCCGTCTCGCTGCCGAAATCAAAAAAATTATAAATGCCGTTCACGCAAAGACCGGATTTTTGCAGCGCAGGCAAAATTATATCACCCTCGTTTTTGATGCGGTTCGCGTCGAGCTCCACACCGTCAAAGCCAAAGCGTTTTACCGCCGCGCACACTTCATCTAATGCAATATTCTCCTGCTTCATGGCTTCTGCCATGTGCTCGTAAAAAACAGAAATTCGGTTCATATAAACGCCACCTCCAAAAGTATTTTCAGCATAGCAGGCCATGCGGATTTTGTCAATGCAAAACCCGCAAGCAGCACGCGTTCCGCCGCCTTTTCCGAAAATTTTTCCCGGCGGCACAATGTGACAGAATCAAAATTTGTCCCACATGTATACTGGTGTCGGGAGGTGAAAGCGTGACCGTTTATGCCGATCTGCTTTTCATCGTGAACCTCTACATAGACGCGCTTTTGCTCAGCGCGGTACGGCGTTTTTTGCGGCTGCCGCTTACGGGAAAAAGGCTTTTGCTCGCTTCCGTGCTCGGCGGGGTGTTTGGGCTTTCCGCCCTGCTGCCCGCGCTGCCGGGGGTTGTTTTGTTTCCGCTGACGCTGTTGGAATCGCTTGCGCTGTGCGCGGCGGCGTTTGCGCCAAAGCCGATGACGCAGCTTTTAAAAGCCGCTTTTTTGCTGTTTTTGTTTGGCGCGGCGCTTTCCGGGCTTTTGACGGCTGCGGCGTATTTTCTGCCGATACACGGCATTTTGCTCGCAAACGGCGCGGTGTATTTTAACATTTCCGCATTGACGCTCATTTTGCTCACGTGCGTCTCTTACGGCGTGCTGTACGGCTTCGACCGCCTGTTTCGCAAAAAGGAGCCGGACGTGTTTTTCGCAAAACTGACCATCACACGGCAGGGCAAAACCGTCACGCTGCCGGCGAAAATTGACACGGGGCTGACGCTGACGGAGCCTTTTTCCGGCACGCCTGCCATCGTTGCAGAACGGCGTGCGCTCGGTGTCATATTGCCGCCGAATTTCGGAATGCAAAGCACGGAAAATGCTGTTTCTATGCGGCTCATCCCGTTTTCTTCACTCGGAGCGGACGGTGTTTTGCCCGCGTTTCGGCCGGATGCGGCTTCGCTTTCGGGCATATCAATCGAATGCTGGGTGGCCGTGACCGACCGCACGCTTTCCGCAGGGAGTTTTCAAGCGCTTGTCGGCGCCGCCGTGTGTGACGCCGCGCAGATACAGGGTTTAAAACCCGGAAAGGACATCCCATGAAACACGATTTTCTCACCCGCATGCGCGAAATTTTTGCTCACTTTTTATCAAAGCTGAACGAAGACACCTGCCACTACATAAACGGCCCGGAAACGCTTCCGCCACCGCTGACGAAAGCGGAAGAACAGGTGGTTTTTCAGAACATCCGTGACGGAAAACCGAACGCACGCGACCCTCTTATTACGCATAACCTGCGGCTTGTCGTGTACATTGCGAAAAAATTTGAATCGCCTGCCGTGAACGTGGAAGACCTCATTTCCATCGGCACCATCGGGCTCATCAAAGCGGTAAATACGTTCAGCGTGGAGCGCAACATCAAGCTTGCGACGTATGCTTCGCGGTGCATTGAAAATGAGATTCTGATGTACCTGCGCAAAACGGCGCAGCTGAAAAACGAGATCTCGCTCGACGACCCGCTGAATGTGGATTGGGACGGCAACGAGCTCCTGCTCTCCGATCTACTCGGCAGCGACCCCGACATTGTGAATCGCGGCATCGAGCAGGAATCGGAAAAGCAAACGCTGCTCCGTGCCGTTGAAAAGCTTGACCCGCGCGAAAAGCAGATCATGGAGCTGCGGTTTGGGCTGAACCGGCAAAAGGAGCACACGCAAAAGGAAGTTGCCGATGCACTCGGCATTTCGCAGTCGTACATCTCAAGGCTTGAAAAGCGCATTTTGCACCGATTGAAGACAGAAATGGAGAAGGCGGGATAAACACGCCATAAACACGACAAAAAGCAGATGTATCTACCGATTTTGGTGACACATCTGCTTTTTCTAAAAAATACATTTCTTTCTTTTTCAAAAGAGCGATTCCGACCCATATCTTCAAACCCCGACTAGAGAGGAAGTGCATGCATGAAATTCTCCTGTGAAAAAGCCCTTCTGCAAAGCGCCATCGCCGTCACCAGCCGCGCCGTGGCCCAGAAGAGCTCCATTCCCGCGCTGGAAGGGCTGTTGCTCCACGCGGACAGCCAGCTGACCATTTCCGGCTACAACCTGCAGACCGGCATCCGTACGAAGGTCTCCGCCGATGTAACGGAACCTGGCGAGATTGTTTTAAACGCCCGCCTCTTCGGCGACATCATCCGCCGGATGCCCGACGATGTGGTGGTTTTCACCGCGGATGACAAACAGCTGGTCCATCTCTCCTGCGGCGATGCGGACTTTGATATCCTGGGCCTCTCCGCGGCGGATTACCCGGAGCTGCCCATGGTGGAGGAGGATTTTTCCGACTCCGTCCAACAGAAGCT
>OLFY01001716.1_pt1 | contig 25887 bp, 20 predicted proteins | sample 1605611 | NCBI WGS metagenome assembly OLFY01 (sample SAMEA3888923, study PRJEB22519) | human gut metagenome | biome: human gut; feature: human-associated habitat; material: faeces | place: Denmark | collected 2011
GCCGGAGCGGTGCTTAAGCCGTCAGGCGGGAATTGTGCGGTGTTGCCTTAGGTTTTACTTATACAGATCGACCAGGTTCAGCAGAATTTCCACGCCCTGGTCCATCTTTTCGGCTGTGATGCACTCACACGGGCCGTGGAAGTTGAAGCCGCCTGTGCCGAGGTTCGGGCAGGGCAGACCCATATAGCTCAGGGTCGCGCCGTCAGTGCCGCCGCGCACCGGGCTTTCGATGGGTTCCAGCCCCGCCGCACGGATGGCCTTGCGGGCATTCTCCACCAGGTGGAAGTGGGGCTGAATCTTCTCCAGCATATTGTAATAGCTGTCCTTGATGTCCAGTTCCACCGTACCCGCGCCGTAACGGCCGTTCAGGCAGTCGGCGATGTGCTGCATCTGGGCTTTGCGGGCGGCAAACTTGGCGGCATCGTGGTCGCGCACGATGTAGCCCAGATGCGCTGTGGTCACGTCACCCTGCATGCTCGTCAGGTGGAAGAAGCCTTCCCTGCCCTCGGTGTGCTCGGGGCGGGAGAAGGCCGGCAATGCGGCGTGGAACTCCATCGCCACATTCTGGGCGTTGATCATCGTGTCCTTGGCACTGCCGGGGTGGACGCTGAAACCGTGGACGGTCACGACCGCGGCGGCGGCGTTGAAGTTCTCATAGCTGATCTCGCCGACGTCCTCGCCATCAACGGTGTAGGCGTAGGCCGCGCCGAAGCCGGGCACATCAAACAAGCTCGCGCCCTCGCCGATCTCCTCATCGGGGGTGAAGCCGATGCAGAGCTTGCCGTGGGGACGGTTTTCGGCAATGATGCGCTCCAATGCAGTCATGATCTCGGCCACGCCGGCCTTATCGTCCGCACCCAGCAACGTGGAGCCGTCGGTGGTGATGAGGGTCTGGCCCTTCATCGTGCGCAGGAAGGGGAAAACCTCTGGGTCCAGCACCGTGCCGGTGGCAGGCAGGACGACGGCCTCACCGTCGTAATTCTCGTGGATCTGCGGCTGGACATTCTCACCGCTGGCGTCGTCCGCCGTGTCCATGTGGGCGATAAAGCCCAGGGGCTTGGCGTTCTCCTGCCCCGGGGTGGCGGGCAGCGTGGCGTAGACATAGCAGTGCTCGTCCACATGGGCATCGGTCAGGCCCAGTTCTTTCAGCTCCTCGACGAGGATTTTGGCCAGGTCAAACTGGCGCAGCGTGCTGGGGTGGGTGCCGCTGTTGGGGTCGGAGGTCGTGTGGACCTTTACATATTTTAATAGACGTTCATAGGCGCGCATGGGCGTGTCCTCCTTCAAAAAAGCATTTAATAGCGATTTCTTTGTCATTATACCACAAAAAGCAGCATTTTCCAACCCTGCGGCCTTTTCAAGACGCGATTTTTGTGCTAGAATAAATAAGATTATAAAGGCAAACTGCGCCCTGTGCGCGGTCAAATATAAGGAGGCCATCATGGCAAACAGCATTTTTAAGGATAAGACCCTGCTCATCACCGGCGGCACCGGCAGCTTCGGCCATACCGTGCTCAAGCATTTTCTCTCCACCGATATCGGCGAAATCCGCATTTTCTCCCGCGACGAGAAGAAGCAGGACGATATGCGCCACGAGCTGCAGGCCCAGTACCCTGAGTACGCGGGCAAGGTCAAGTTCTACATCGGCGATGTGCGCAACCCGCAGTCCATCCGGGACGCCATGCCCGGCGTCAACTACATTTTCCACGCAGCGGCGCTGAAACAGGTGCCCAGCTGCGAGTTCTTCCCGATGCAGGCTGTGCAGACGAACATCATCGGCACCGACAATGTGCTGCACGCCGCCATTGACGCGGGCGTTGAGCGTGTCGTCTGCCTGTCCACCGACAAAGCCGCCTACCCCATCAACGCCATGGGCATTTCCAAGGCCATGATGGAGCACGTCATCTTTGCCAACGCCCGCGTGGCGGCCGAGCGCGGCGGCACGACCATCTGCTGCACCCGCTACGGCAACGTCATGTGCAGCCGCGGCAGCGTGATTCCGCTGTTCATCGACCAGATCAAGGCAGGCAACCCCATCACCATCACCGACCCCAACATGACCCGCTTTTTGATGAACCTGGACGAGGCCGTTGACCTGGTCATGTTCGCGTTCGAGCACGCGAACCCGGGCGACCTGTTCATTCAGAAGAGCGACGCTTCCACCATCGGCGACCTGGCCAAGGCCGTGCAGCAGCTGTTCGGCGACACCGGCACGAACATCATCGGCACCCGCCACGGCGAGAAGCTGTTTGAGACGCTGATGACCCGCGAGGAGCGGCTGCGCAGCGAGGATATGGGCGGCTACTACCGCGTCGCCGCCGACAACCGCGACCTGAACTATGATAAGTTCGTCGTGAAGGGCGAGGTCCACACGATGGCCGACGACTCCTACACGAGCCACAACACGAACCGCCTGGACGTGGAGGGCACCGTGAAGAAGATTTTGACCACCGAGTACGTGCAGAACGCCCTGAAAGAGATGGAGGCCGAGAAAAAGGCATGAAAATCCTTGTAACAGGGGCAAAAGGCTTTGTGGGCCGCAACCTCTGCGAAAATTTGAAAAACATCCGCGACGGCAAAAATCGCACCCGCCCGGCGCTGACGGTTGAGGAAGTGTTTGAGTACGACCTTGACACGCCGCCCGCAGAGCTGGACCGCTTTTGTGCAGAAGCCGACTTTGTGTTCAACCTGGCGGGCGTCAACCGCCCGAAGGACAACGATGAGTTCATGCAGGGCAACTTTGGCTTTGCTTCCACCCTGCTGGACACGCTCAAATCTCACGGCAACACCTGCCCGGTCATGCTTTCGAGTTCGATACAGGCAACTTTGCTTGGCCGCTATGCGGGCAGCGATTACGGCAAAAGCAAGCTAGCGGGCGAGGAACTGTTCTTCGATTATGCCAAGCAGACCGGCGCGGCGGTGTATGTCTACCGCTTCCCGAATTTGTTCGGCAAATGGTGCCGCCCCAACTACAACAGCGCCGTGGCGACGTTCTGCAATAACGTGGCAAACGACCTGCCCATCACGGTAAACGACCGCGCCACCGAACTGGAGCTTTTGTACATTGACGATTTGGTCGAGGAAATGCTCGATGCACTGGAAGGCCATCCCCACCACTGCAATTACGACGGCCTGACGCCTGTTTTTTGTGCAGAGGGCCGCTACTGTGCCGCGCCTGTGACGCACAAGGTTACGTTGGGCGAGATTGTAGACTTGCTGGAAAAGTTCAAGGCACAGCCTGCAACGCTGGTGGTGCCGGAAATCCCGGCGGGCAGTTTTGCGAAGAAGCTGTACTCGACCTATCTTTCCTATCTGCCGAAAGAGAAAGTCATTTTCGATTTGAAGAAAAACGAGGACGCCCGCGGCAGCTTTACCGAGCTGCTGAAAACCGAGAGCTGCGGGCAATTCAGCGTGAATATTTCCAAGCCCGGCATCACGAAGGGCCAGCACTGGCACAATACCAAGTGGGAATTTTTCATTGTGGTGGCGGGGCATGGGCTGATTCAGGAGCGCCGCGTCGGCAGTGAGGACGTGCTGGAATTTGAAGTGACCGGCGACAAACCCCAGGCCATCCATATGCTGCCCGGGTACACCCATAATATCATCAACTTGAGCGAGACGGAAAACCTCGTCACGCTGATGTGGGCGAATGAACCGTTTGACGCACAGAGACCGGATACGTTTTTTGAGAAGGTGTGACACCGCGTTGCAGGGCGCGGCGTCCCCGAAGCCCCGGGCTGATGCAGGCATCGGCCCCTGCAATGCCATGTGTGGCAGCATTCAACAATACTAAGGGAGGAACCTATGGCTGATTACAGCAATGTTTCTTTTAAAAATAACGGCAAGCTGAAATTGCTGATTATCGTCGGCACGCGGCCGGAAATCATCCGACTGGCCGCCGTCATCAACAAGACGCGCAAATATTTTGACGTCATCCTGGCCCACACCGGGCAGAACTACGACTACAATTTGAACGGTGTGTTCTTCCATGACCTGGAGCTGGCCGATCCCGAGGTCTACATGGACGCCGTGGGCGCGGATCTGGGCGAGACGATGGGCAACATCATTGCCGTGAGCTACAAGCTGATGGCCGCCATCCGGCCCGACGCCGTGCTGGTGCTGGGCGATACCAACAGCTGCCTGTCCGTCATCGGTGCCAAGCGGCTGCACATTCCCATTTTCCACATGGAAGCCGGCAACCGCTGCAAGGACGAGTGCCTGCCCGAAGAAACGAACCGCCGCATCGTGGATATCATCTCCGACGTGAACATGGCTTACTCCGAGCACGCCCGCCGCTATCTGGCCGACACCGGCCTGCCGAAGGAGCGCACCTATGTGACCGGTTCCCCCATGGCCGAGGTGCTGCACCAGAATCTCGAGAAAATCGAAGCGTCGGACATTCACGCGCGTCTGGGGCTTGAGAAAGGCAAGTACATCCTGCTTTCCGCCCACCGCGAGGAAAATATCGACACCGAGAAAAACTTTACCTCGCTGTTCACCGCCATCAACAAGATGGCCGAAAAGTACGATATGCCGATTCTCTACTCCTGCCATCCGCGCAGCCGCAAGCGACTGGAGCAGAGCGGGTTCCAGCTGGACAAGCGGGTCATTCAGCATGAACCGCTGGGCTTCCACGATTACAACTGTTTGCAGATGAACGCCTTCTGCGTCGTTAGCGACAGCGGCACGCTGCCTGAGGAATCCAGCTTCTTCACCAGCGTCGGGCACCCCTTCCCCGCAGTCTGCATCCGCACCTCCACCGAGCGGCCCGAGGCACTGGACAAGGCGGACTTTATTCTCGCGGGCATCGACGGCGACCACCTGCTGCAAGCTGTTGACGTGGCCGTCGAAATGAACCGCAACGGTGATTTAGGTACGCCTGTGCCCGACTACACCGACGAGAATGTCTCGGACAAGGTGGTCAAGATCATCCAGAGCTACACCGGCGTTGTAAACAAGATGGTGTGGCGCAAATACTAAAACGACAGGAACACGATACCTATGCGCATACTGGTAGTGACCCAGCATTTCTGGCCGGAAAATTTCCGCATCAATGATATTGTCGAAGGCTTTGTGCAGGACGGCCTCTCCGTGGACGTGCTGTGCGGTCTGCCCAACTATCCCAAAGGCGAATGGTTCGACGGATACAGCGCCGACGGCCCTTTTGAGGAAGTGTACAATGGTGCGCGGGTGTTCCGGGCACGGGAGATACCGCGCAAGGGCAACACCGGCAAGACGATTTTTTTGAACTACGTCAGCTGGCCGCTGTATGCGGCAGGGGCGCTGAAACGCCTGCCCGGCGGGTATGATGCGGTTTTCTGCTTCAACACCAGCCCGGTGCTGATGTGCTGGCCCGCCATCAAATACGCGAAAAAGCACGGTGTTCCGTTTACAAATTATGTTCTGGACTTGTGGCCGGAGAATCTGTACAGTGTACTTCCGGTCAAGAACAAGTTTATGCGTTTTGTGGCCCAGGCGGTCAGCGACGGCCTGTACAAGCGGTGCGACCGGCTGATTGCCATGAGCGAGCCGCTGCAAGAACGGCTGTGCGCCCGCACCGGGAAAACGGCGGCGGAAGTGGCGATCATCCCGCAGTACTGCGAGGATTTCTACGCCGTGCCGCAGCCTGATCCAGCGCTGGAAGAACGGTTTGCCGGGCGGTTCAACCTGGTATTTACCGGCACCTTCACCCCTGCGCAGAGCCTGGACATGGTCATTAACGCCGTGCTGGACGCCCGCGCCGCCGGGGCGGAAGCACTGCACCTGCTGCTGGTGGGCGACGGCATGAGCCGCGAGGCCCTGCAAAAGCAGGTGGCTGATTTGTGCGCCGAGGACGCCGTGACATTCTACGGCAGCGTGCCTGCCACCGATGTGCCGAAGTTCACGGCGCTGGCGGACGCGCTGCTGATTTCCCTGTCCGACTCGCCCGATCTGGGGCTGACCGTGCCCGGCAAGCTGGCCAGCTATATGGCCGCCGCCAAGCCGGTGCTGGCCTCAATGAACGGCGCAGGGTATGCGGCAGTAAAAGAGAGCGGCGGCGGGCTGGTCAGCCCAGCCTGTGACCGCAGGGCGCTGGCGGATAATATGCTGGCGCTGTACCGCATGAGTAACGACGAGCGGGCGGCGCTGGGGCAGAAAGCCTACGCGTATTACACCGCGCACTACCGCCGGGCCGAGCTGCTGAAGCGGTTGGAGGAATTTACGATGGAAGGAAAATGAGGAAGCCCTCGCAGCCTTGCCGTTACCGCCTCTATCCCACAAAAACGCAACACACCCAAAATTGAGAGGTACACCCATTTTGGATAAAAAAATTCTTGTCATTATCCCCTGCTATAATGAGGAAGACAACATCGTCAACACGGTGGAAAATCTGCGGGCGGTCTGCCCGGAGGTGGACTATCTTGTGGTCAACGACTGCTCCACCGACCGCAGTGCGGAAATTTTGAAAGAGCACCACTATCCCTTCCTCGACCTGCCGGTCAACTTAGGGATAGGTGGCAATGTGCAGTGCGGCTACCTGTATGCCGTACATCATGGCTATGATGTCGCCGTGCAGATGGACGGCGACGGCCAGCACGACCCCGCCTACCTAATGGAGATTGTGCAGCCGGTGCTGAACGGCGAATGCGATATGTGCATCGGCAGCCGTTTTATTAAAAAGGAAGGATTCCAGACCAGCTTTATGCGCCGGGTCGGCATCCGCTGGCTGAGTGGGATGATCTATCTGCTGTGCGGCAAGCGGGTACTGGATGTGACCAGCGGGTTCCGCGCCACCAACGCCGGCATGACCGCGTTTTTCTCCCGGCATTACGCTGCCGATTACCCCGAGCCGGAAGCCATTCTGGCTGCCAGCCTGGCGGGCTACCATGTGGGCGAGGCCCCGGTCATCATGCGGGAGCGACAGGGCGGCGTGTCCAGCATCCACAGCTTCAAGAGTGCCTACTACATGATCAAAGTCACGCTGGCGCTCATCATTGACCGACTGTCCATCCGCAAGGAGAAAGGGGGCTGCGCATGACCGCACACTTGCAGCTGTTTATGATTCTGGGCGCAGTGGTGCTGCTGCTCATCATCTTTGCCCTTTTAAAGCGCGGGCTGATGAGCGTAAAGTACAGCCTGCTGTGGCTGCTGCTGGCCGTGGGGCTGGTAATTGCCGCGGCGTTTCCCTATGTGGTGTATGTTCTGCGGGACCTGCTGGACATTGAAATGCCGGTCAACCTGGTATTTTTGCTGATGTTCTGCTTTGTACTGGTGGTACTGCTGTCCTTGAGCATTGCCATCAGCCAGCTGGCCGACAAGTGCAAGCGGCTGACCCAGGCGAACGCGATTCTGGAAAAGCGTGTCCGCGACCTGGAAGATACCCTGAAGAAATAACCCTGCGGCGAAACGGAGAGAGGAATCATGACAATAACCTGGGAGCAAATCCTCGCCTTTTTGTGCGAGGATCAGTCAATGGCGATCACCTCGCTGTTGTTTCTTGCCTTTTTTGCGGCGGTGGCACTCATCAACTATGCCCTGCCCCGCGTGCTGCGGCCGTATTTTCTGCTGATCGCCAGCTACGGCTTCTTCTGCTATGACCCGGTCAACCGCCCGCTGGTCTGGGTCATTGCCGCCGCTACGGTCGTTACCTGGCTGTGCGGGCTTATCATCGGCAAGGTCAAAAACAAGGCCGTGCGGGTGCTGGCCCTACTGGTCTCGGTAGGGTTCGGCATCGGTATTTTGATTTACTACAAATACTGGAACCTGCTGGCGGATTCTCTGGGCGGCAGCTTCCTCTCCCACCGGGAGAATCTGCTGGCCCCCCTGGGCCTCAGCTACTTCACCTTTGCGGCCATGAGCTACACCATCGATGTGTTCAAGCGCCGTTGCCGGGTCGAAACGAACCCGCTGCACTATGCGCTGTTCGTCAGCTTCTTCCCCACGCTCATCAACGGCCCCATCGAGCGTTACCCCCAGATGCGGCCGCAGATTCAAAAGAGCCGCCGGTTCAGCTATGGCCGCTGCGCAGGCGGCGCATTCCGTATGCTGTGGGGCTACACAAAAAAAATGGTCATCGCCGACAACCTGAGCCAGTATGTCTCGCTGGTCTACGGTGATGTTTCCGGCATAAGCGGCCCGAATCTCGTTGCCGCCACCGTGCTGTTCGCCGTGCAGCTGTACATGGATTTCTCCGGCTGCTGTGATATCGCCCTGGGCGCGGCGCGTATCCTGGGGTACGACCTGATCGAAAACTTCCAGTCCCCCTTTGAGGCCCGCACCTTCAACGATTTCTGGCGGCGGTGGCATATCTCGATGACCAGCTGGTTCCGGGATTACGTCTACTTCAGCCTGGGCGGCAGCCGGTGCGCACCATGGCGGCACTACTTAAACATCGTCATCGTCTTTGTCTGCTCCGGCCTGTGGCACGGCGCGGACTGGCGCTACTTGGCCTGGGGCCTGTTCACCGGCATTCTGGCGGCCTTCGGCGTCATGACGGCCAAACTGCGCCGCCGCATCAATCGCTGGAATCCGCTCTACCGCATGGGCTGGTTCAAGGCACTGTGGCAGACGATTGTCACGGACGGGCTGTTTTGCCTGACGCTGGTGTTCTTTGCATCGGCCATCTATAATACCGACCCCTTCGCCGTCTACGGTTCGCTCCTGCAGGGCTGGGATGGCCTGTCTGGCTCCTGGGCACAGGTGTCTAACCTGATTTACAGCAGCGGCATTGATGGCCGTCTGCCGGTGGCGCTGTTGTTCGGCTGCTTTGTCGTTTTTGCGGCAGAGCACGGTGGCCGCAGCGTCGCCAAATGGATTCGCCAGCAGGTCTGGCCGCTGCGCTGGACGCTCTACTACGGCGCGGCTGCGGCGATCTTGTTCTTCGCCGCGTTCGGTCAGTCGGCGTTCATCTACCAGCAATACTAAGGAAAGGCGGTGTATGTTATGCCCAAGTCCCCTACCCCGATCCCCGCACCGCCGGTCAAAATCCAGCGCGGTGCCCCCAGTCGCGCCCCGGCCAAAAAGCGCCGCCGCAAGAAAAAGCGCAATCCCTTCCTCTGGTTTTTGCAGGGGCTTGTCCGCCGCATCTACTTTGGCCTGAAAACCGGGTTCAAGTTCCTGCTGTTGGTGCCGGTGCTTGTGTTTATGGTGGCGTTCAGCTATAACGTCGACCGCAGCGGCCTGTTCCAGGGTGCGCTGGCCCCCCGCCGCATCGTGGATTTGATGCTGCAAGGGTACGATGTAACAAACTTCGAGCAGATGGACGAGCGCCAGGTGGTACAGTTGTATGCACAGGATGTGCCCGAGACGCCCGAGGCTATCGGTATTGGCTCCAGCCGCGTTTTGCAGTTCAACCGCGAGAACACCGGCGTGGAGAGCTTCTTCAACATGGGCGTCACCGGCGCGGATGTGCGCGACAATATGACGAGCTACTACAAAATGGTCACCTACGGCAAAGCGCCAAAGGTGCTATTGTGGAGCCTGGATCCCTGGGTCTTTTACGGCAGCGAGGCCGCCTTTGACGCCCGTGCTGACGCCGATTTGTACAATGAATTTTTGACAAAAGTCCTGAACGTACCCACCGACTATGAAGAGCCGAACCAGGTCGAGCTGTGGAAAGCCCTTGCCGACCCGGCATACTTCCAGGGCAACGTGGACTATTATTTCAAGAACCGCGGCCAGGCCACCGTCACCGACGACGAAGGCAACACCATCGAGTTTAACCCGGTGGAGGGCGACCCCTACAACCAGCCCACGAGCATCAAGCGGTCTGACGGCAGCGTTTTGTACGATGTAGCGTTCCGCAGCCAGACTGAAGACCAGATCCGCACGCTGGCTGCCGAGGCCTGCATGAGCTTCAACAGCGTACATATGGAAGGCTTTGACGAGATGAGCCAGACCCAGATTCAGGCGTTTGACTCCTTCATCAAATACGCCCAGTCTCAGGGCACCACGGTCGTTTTGGTGCTGTCGCCGTGGCATCCCTATCTGTACGGTTACCTGCTGACCGAGCCGGAGATGCACAAGGGTTTCTTCCAGGTGGAAAACTGGCTGCGCCAGTACTGCGCCGACAACAATATTCCGCTGTACGGCAGCTATGACCCCGCATGTATCGAGGGCTTGCAGGAAACGGATTTCTTCGACGGTCTGCACTGCGGCGGCACCGGCATTGCCCGGTTCTTCCCCGGTATCCCACAGGCATTGGCCGATTTGCAGAACGGTACACTGGCGAACCCGCTGGACGTACACCCCCGCACCAGTCTTGAGGACCCCAACGCGCAGCCCGCCGAGGGCGAGACCCCCGACGGAGAGACACCTACACAGGAGGGATGATCTATGGCATTCATCGAGATCGGTTTTAACGCAAAGCGACCGCTGGTTCTGGGCCGCGGCGGCTTTGGCACCCAGCTGAACGACTGGCTGATGGACGAAGGCTGGGGCAGCGCGGACTTTTTGGACGACAACGCCCCCGGCGCCGTGGGCGGCCTGCGGGACTACGTTGACCCCGCGATTTTGAAACGCGGCCGCCCCGCCTTTGTGGCGCTGGGTGACAACGCCCTGCGGGTAGAACTGCTGCAAAAGCTGGCCGCTGCCGGGTACGCGACGCCAGTCTTTATCAGTGATGCCGCGTCGGTCAGCCCCAGCGCCGTGCTGGAGCCGGGCTGCATCATCCTGCCGCAGGCCTACGTGGGTGCAGACGCGCACCTGGGCGTGGGCTGCATCGTGAACGCCGGGGCCATCGTGGACCACAACGCCCAACTGGGGCGCGGCGTACACGTGGCACCGGGCGGCATCGTCAAGGCCGGGGCAGAGGTTGCCGAGTTCGCCAAGGTGGACTCCGGCGAGATCATCCGCTCCCCCTGGGAGAGCAAATGACCCAGCGCCGCGATTATATTGACGAGCTGAAGGGCCTGGGTATCCTGCTGGTGGTGTTCGGCCATTTTATGGAACAGTACCGCATGGGATATTCCTTCGTCAGTGCGTCATTTTTCTGTATCTATGCGTTTCACATGGCGCTGTTCTGCACCTGCAGCGGGCTGGTGGCGCGGTTCCATCCGCGCAAGCTGGTCACGCAGCAGCTGTGGCTGTATCTGGTGGGGCAGGTCATCATGTTTGTGTTCCGCGCGGCAGTGCTGCGGGAAAATTTTGCCGAGAGCGGCGGCGCACTGGCCGCGCTGCTGCTGCCCTGGCGGCATATGTGGTACCTGTACGCGCTGGTGTTCTGGCACCTGACGCTGCCGGTTTTGTGCTGGCTACGGGACCGCTGGCGGCTGCCCGGGGCCTGCCTGGGGCTGGCGCTGGCCGTGGGGCTGGCGTTGGCGGGCGGCCTGGTGGAGTGGCCGTTCACGCTGGTACGCGTGGTAGCGTTCTATCCGTTCTACGCTTTTGGAGTGCTGTTCCGCCCCCAACTGGATGCCTTGGCTGCCGCAGCGGCGGAAAAGTGCAGCCTGCGGCGGGCGGCCCTGGCCGCGCTGTTGGTGGGGTATGGCGCGTATTTCCTGCGCGTGCTGCTGACTGACCCGATTTTGGACAACAGCCCACAGCTGTTCCATGATGTGAGTTATGCGGGCGGCGACACGGTGGGCTATCGCGTTGTGTTCTACCTGGCGGGCATCCTGACCACAGCTGCACTGGCGGTGGTGTTCAGCAGCCGCCACCGGCTGGAAGGGCTGGGGCGGCACACGCTGGCGATTTACCTTTTACATATGCCGATTCTGGCGGCACTGATCGAGTTCAAGTTCTACGACTTAATGCGCGGCAAGCCGCTGGCAGTGGTGGTGCTCTGGTTTACCCTGCTGGCCTGTGCCACGCTGGCCCTGCTGAACTGGCAGCCCGTGCAGACCGCGTTTGACAAGCTGGCAAATTGCTGGTATAAAAGGAAATAAGTAAGGGCGGCAGTCCCCGTGGGAAGGGGGTTGCCGTTTTTGTTGTATGGCGGCGCCTGCGACGCCCCACGGTCGGATGCAAGCATCCCCCTACGCTCCACCTTACACGAGCGGGCCGGGCATACCCGGCCCCTGCAATTATGCTTGACAACGCCACTACTTTGCATTACAATATAGGTACAGAACATTGCATTGCAAGGTAGTCAGGAGGTGGTATCGTGTTCGACCAGGCACAGCTGCGCAAGGGCACGCTGGAAGGCTGCATTTTGCAGATCATATCCCGGGAGCCAACCTATGGCTACGCCATCGCCGCTACCCTGCGGGACAGCGGCTTTTCCGCCGTAACCGAGGGCACACTCTATCCCCTGCTGCTGCGGCTGGAACGCAAGGGCCTGATTGCTGCCGAGTACCGCGCGGGATCCGGCGGGCCGAGCCGCAAATACTACCGCCTGACCCCCGATGGGGTGCAGTATCTTTCCGAATTTGCGGCCGCCTGGCAGGAGGCCAGCGACACTGTGAACCGCATTTTGCACGACAAGGAGGGCTGAACCGTGAAAACCATCCGCAGCGAGTACCGCGAACTGAAAAAGGAAAATGACCTGATTTTCTCGACACTGGCCGAGTATGACCGCGACACCATCACGGAAATCATCAGCGTGGTGGACAACACACGCGGCATCGGATATGAGGTCGAACTGGTGCGCAAAGATCTGATTGCCATGGCGGCACAGGCCGAGGCCCGGCGCGACTATCTGCCGTCGGTCATCGGGGACGTAGATGTTTTTAAACGGAATCTGCTGGCAAGCATGCCCAAGCCGAAGTTTGCGGATTACATGGCAGACAGCCTTGTGTGGCTGTGCTCGTTTGCGTTGGCCTCCGCCGCGACCTATACGGTGATGGGCCGCCCGTGGGACTGCTATTATGACGCGGTCTGGCTTGTGCTCTGCATTGCCATTATGATGCCCAGTGCGTGGCTGCTGCAGCGCATTGTCCCCGCCGAGTGGGCGGCCTCTACCGAAAAAGGTGTGCGGTACGGCGCTATTACAGCCGCTATGATGCTTTTGTGGTTCGTGGAGTTTTGGTTCGTCGACAAATGGATCACGCCGCTGCTGCCCGCGGTGGGCCTGCCCAACCTTGCGGCAGTCATCCTGTTCGGCGCGGCACTGGCAACGCTGCTTATCTGGCGCAACCACCGCCGCAACGAGCTTGCCGAAAAACGGCCCTGGCGGGATGTGATGGAGAAATAAAAGTGTCCCCCGATGGTGCGGAACCATCGGGGGACGCTTTGCCTTCCCCTGCGGGGGAAGGTGGCCGAACGCAGTGAGGTCGGATGAGGGGCGAGCTTTCCGCAATTGCCCATAAACGGGTTGCTGCGGGAAGGTCGCCCCTCATCAGTCACCTTCGGTGACAGCTTCCCCCGCGGGGGGAAGCCTTTTAAATATGCTCCAAAATCTTGTTGCCCATCTCGGTGCAGCCTACCCTGGTGCAGCCGGGAGCCATCATGTCGGCGGTGCGGTAGCCTTCGTCGAGAACAGCGTTGACAGCCGCCTCGATCTCGTCGGCCTCGGCGGGCATATCGAAGCTGTACCGCAGCATCATGGCCGCGGAGAGGATGCAGGCAATCGGGTTGACGACGTCCTGCCCGGCAATATCGGGCGCAGAGCCGTGGATCGGCTCATACAGGCCGCAGGTCCCCTGCCCCAGTGAGGAGGACGGCACCATGCCGATGGAACCGGTCACTTCGCTGGCTTCGTCAGAGAGGATATCGCCGAACATATTTTCGGTGACGATGACGTCAAACTGGGCGGGATTCTTGCAGATCTGCATAGCGCAGTTGTCCACAAACATTTCACTGTACTCGACCTCGGGGTACTCGACCTGCAGACGATGCATGACGGCGCGCCACAGGCGGCTGGTGTCCAGCACGTTCGCCTTGTCCACGCAGGTCAGCTTTTTGCGGCGCTTCATGGCCGTCTCAAAGCCGATGCGGCCGATGCGCTCAATTTCATGTTCGGCGTAGGGCATCACGTCGATGGCGACCTTCTCGCCGTTTTCCTCAATCGTCTTATGCTCGCCAAAGTAGACGCCGCCAATCAGCTCACGCACGACGATAAAGTCAATGCCCTTGTCCACAATGGACTTTTTCAGCGGGGAGGCATCCGCCAACTGGGGCCAGATCTTGGCCGGGCGGTTGTTGGCATACAATCCCATGCCGGAACGCAGGCGCAGCAGGCCCTTCTCAGGGCGCTGGTCGCCGGGCAGGCCCTCCCACTTGGGGCCGCCGATGGCCCCCAGCAGGACGCTGTCGGCGTTCTTGCACTTTTCCAGTTCCGCAGCGGGCAGCGGGTCGCCGAATTTATCAATGGCCTCGCCGCCCATGTAGGCGCGGGTATACGTAAACGTATGGCCGTGCTTTTCTGCAATTTTATCCAGCACGCGCACCGCCTGGGTCACGATCTCCGGGCTGGAACAGTCGCCGTAGATCAGAGTGATGTTTTTCTGCATAGTTCTGTTCTCCCTCTCGTTGCTATTGTAGGGGCGGGACATGTCCCGCCCTCAGCCTTTCCATCACAGCACTTTTGCCGTAAAACCGCGGGCCGGGCATGCCCGGCCCCTACAATCTGACAAGGAGGTGCAGTCAACCCATGATCCCCCAGGAATACATACAGGAAGTCGTGCGGCGCAATGATATTGAAGAGATCATCGGCCAGTACGTGCAGCTGCGCCGCCGCGGGCGCACCGCCACCGGACTGTGCCCCTTCCATAACGAAAAAACGCCGTCCTTCGTCGTTTACCCCGATACCCAGAGCTTTTACTGCTTCGGCTGCGGCGCAGCGGGCGACGTCATCAGCTTTGTGCGCAAGTACAATAACCTCGGCTATGTCGAGGCCGTCAAACAGCTGGCCTCCCGCGCCGGAATGCCCCTGCCCGAGGAGGACGACCGCGAATCCCGCGCCCGCCAGCGTCTGCTGGAAATCAACCGCTGCGCCGCGCGGTATTTCTACGAGAACCTCAACGCCAAAACGCCGGAGGCCGCCATGGCCCGCCGCTACTGGAAAGAAAAGCGCGGCCTGTCCGACGCGGCCATCCGCCGCTTCGGCCTGGGCTATGCGCCCGATGATTTCGTCGGCCTGCTGCACTATTTAAAGCACCTTGGCTTCTCGGAAAGCGAACTCGAAACTTCCGGCCTTGTCAAGCGCAGCGCCAAGGGCAATCTCTACGATATCTTCCGCCACCGCGTCATGGTACCCATCATCGATGTGCGCGGGGCTATCATTGCCTTTGGCGGCCGCGTGCTGGATGATTCTAAGCCCAAGTACATCAACAGCCCGGAGACGATGGTTTACCACAAATCCCGCACGCTGTTTGCGCTGAACGTCGCAAAAAAATCCAAGTCCAAGCGCTACATCCTCTGCGAAGGCTACATGGACGTTATCTCAATGCACGAGGCCGGGTTCGACACGGCGGTCTGTGCCTGCGGAACGGCCCTGACAGCCGAGCAGGCCAAGCTGCTGAGCGAATACGCCGACGAGGTCGTATTGAGTTACGACTCCGACGAGGCGGGCCAGAAAGCCACCGAGCGCAGCCTGGGCATCATGGCCAATACGCCGATGAAAGTCAGCGTGTTAAGCTACCAGGGCGCGAAGGACCCCGACGAGTTCATCAAAAAATATGGCCGTGAGCGGTTTGAAATGCTCTTGAACGGCACAGCCAACCCTACCGAGTTCCAGCTGAAAAAGGCAAAATCCAAGTACGACCTGCGCAGCGACGATGGGCGGTTGAGCTATATCCGCGAGGCTATCGACATCCTGACCGAACGCGGCGTCAGCCCCACGGCACGGGATGTCTACGCCGGGCGGCTTGCCGACGAGACCGGCGTCTCCAAACAGGCCATCGTATCCCAGATGCAGGGGGCGGTGCGCACCGCCGAGCGCCGCAATTACCGCAAGGAACAGCGCGATTTATCCAAAGAGGGCATTGCCGCTGATATCCGTGTGCCCTACACCAGCGGCGGCGAGTCTGCCCTGGGCGCGGCCAGTGCGGCCCGGCAGCTGGCCGCGGCCCTGCTGCAAAAGCCGGAGGAAGTGCCCTACGTGCGCAGCCGCCTGGATATGGAGATGGTGCTTGACCCTGAAATGAAAACGGTGCTGAACGCCATCTTCCGCTGTGTGGACGAGCAGCTGCCGCTGAACCTGACGACCTTGCAGCAGATGCTGGACGACAAGGCCTTCGGGCAGATTGCCCTGGCTCAGGCGCAGAACCACGGTACGCCCCTGCAAAGACAGGATATTGATATGTACCTGGACCGTATGCAGACCGCCAAGCCCGCCAGCGAAAAGGTCAAGCAGATGGACGCTGACCAGTTCGCAAACTTCTTTGCCGATATCGGCAAGCGCAAGGGTGCCCACCAGCCGACGCCCGATGAATAACGCCATCCCACATCGTTGTTGAACAATATAAAACCAAAAGGAGAACCTACTTATGGCAGAAAAGAAAGACCCCATCCGCAATCTGATCGACAGCGGCCGCCGTGCAGGCAAGCTGACCAGCACCGAAATCAGCGACGCTATGGAAGAAGCCGGCAACGTCCTGGAAGTCGAAGCAATGGAAAAGCTCTATGAGGAGCTGGAAAGCAACGGTATTGAGGTCATCGACGACACCCCCGTCGAGGTGGACGACACCGTTGCCGCCCCGGATGACGGCGCCGACGATTACGAGGACGGCCTGACCGCCGACGGCATCACCATCGACGACCCCGTCAAAGTTTACTTAAAGGAGATCGGCCGCGTGCCGCTGCTGACTCCCGAGGAAGAAACCGAGCTGGCGCTGAAGATTCAAGCCGGCGGCCCCGATGGCGAGAAGGCCAAGCAGCGTTTGAGCGAGGCCAACCTGCGTCTGGTCGTTTCCATCGCCAAGCGCTATGTCGGCCGCGGCATGCAGTTCCTGGATCTCATCCAGGAGGGAAACCTGGGTCTGATCAAGGCTGTGGAAAAGTTTGACCACACCAAGGGCTTCAAGTTCTCTACCTATGCAACGTGGTGGATCCGCCAGGCCATCACACGTGCCATCGCTGACCAGGCCCGCACCATCCGCATCCCGGTCCACATGGTCGAAACTATCAACAAGGTCAAGAAGGTGTCCAGCCAGCTGCTGCACGAGTGCGGCCACGACCCCAGCGCCGAGGAAATTGCCGAGCGCCTGGATATGCCGGTCGATAAGGTCCGCGAGATCATGCGTGTAGCTCAGGAGCCGGTCAGCCTGGAAACCCCCATCGGCGAGGAGGAGGACAGCCACCTGGGCGACTTCATCCCCGACGACGACGCCCCGGTCCCCGCCGAGGCCGCCAGCCAGACCCTGCTGAAAGAGCAGTTGGCCGATGTGCTCAAGACCCTGACCCCGCGTGAGGAAAAGGTCCTGCGCCTGCGCTTCGGCCTGGAGGATGGCCGCCCCCGCACGTTGGAAGAGGTCGGCAAGGAGTTCAACGTCACCCGTGAGCGTATCCGCCAGATCGAGGCCAAGGCCCTGCGCAAGCTGCGCCACCCCAGCCGCAGCAAAAAACTGCGTGACTTCCTGGATTAAGTCCCAAATTGCGGTATTTGGGCCTGAATGTGGTCATTCATACATCAAAAACGACGTTTCATCCGAAAAGGGTGGCAAACTCCACCCTGATGTTGTAGAATCATGACAGAAAGTTCTTCAAGGAAAGGCTGCGGGCAGCACCCCCCAACAAGGCGCTGCCCGCTGAAAATCAAGGAGGAAAATAGTATGATTTGTGTACATTGCGGACGCGATATCCCCAACGGAACGAAGTTCTGCCCCTTCTGCGGCCAGCCGGTCGCCGCTGACCAGCCCGCCGGTCAGCCTGCGTTCAACATCCAGCCCGGCGCAAGCGTGCGGCCGCCGCAGCAGCCCCCGGTCATGGGCGCACAGCAGCCCATGGGCGGCCAGCCCGCAGCGGCCACCGCAACGGTGACGCCCAAAGCACCCATCGACCCCAAGAAGCTGGCTGTGCCGGTCGCTGTGGCGGCTGTCGTGATTGTGGGCGGTGTGCTGATTGCCACCCATAAGCCCACCGTCAACCTGAACAAGTACATCACCCTGTCTGCCGAGGGCTACAACTCCATCGGCACGCTGGATGTCGAGTTCGACACCGACAAGCTGGAAAAGGATTACGGCAAAAAGATTGCCAAGAACTTCCAGAAGGCGATGAAGAACCACGAGGAGGACACCTACGGCCTCAGCAACCTGGCCGGTTCCCTGTATGAGGGCAGCGAGACGAGCCTGTTCGTGACCTACTGCGCCGACGGCAGCGCCGACAAGACCTGCAACCTGAGCAACGGCGATGTTGTCACCTACACTTGGGACGGTGTCAATGAGCAGACCAAGAAGGAAGCCGAGGAAATGTTCGGCGTCAAGATCAAGTGCAGCGACGTGACCTACAAGGTCTCAGGCCTGACTGCTGTGAATACCTTTGATGCTTTCGACGGCGTCGAGGTCGAGTTCAACGGCATCTCCCCGGACGGCAGCGCCACGGTCAACACCCTGCCCACCGCTGAGGCCGCCAAGGGCCTGTACTACACGCTGGACGAGCAGTATAACCTCGCCAACGGCGACACCGTCACCGTGACCGTACACAGCAACCGCGATGATTTCAGCGACTGCATCGAGAAGTACGGCGCTATCCCCGCCGCCACTGAAAAGACCTACACGGTGGAGGGGCTGAACGAGTATGTCACCGATTCCGACGGCTTGACCGATTCCGTGCTGGTCAGCTTGCAGAATCAGGCCGAGGATGTGTTGAATGCATACATTGCCAAGTCTTGGGACAGCGAGTGCGTCACCCTCAAGGGGATGAGCTACTTGGGCTACTACATCCTGACCCCGAAAAACAAGGATAACTACGGTGTTTATCAGGATGTTATCATCCTGCCTTATCAGGTGACCTCGCATAACCACTTTGAGGATGATAAAGGCCAGGTTTATGATGCAGATGTTTCGTACTACTGGTACATCGCTTTCAGGAACGTCAGCAAAGATGCTGACGGCAACATCGCCGGTGGTCTGGATGACTACTATACAGCGAATGCGAGCTTCGATGTTAAAACCGGCCTCGATGATGGCTGGTGGGAGAAGTACTGGAGCTACGATGGCTACCAAACCCTGGACGAGCTGTACAGCAATGCTGTCACCCGTAATGTCGAGGACTACAACCATCAGGACAATGTCGGCTGATAACGGCCTGACACCAATCTAAAACCAACAGCCCCGCCTGCCCGGCGGGGCTGTTTTACTGCCAGGGGGTTGCATTTTGTGCTTGTATGTGATACACTTGCCCACGTGTAAAAAAACTATAATGCGGAGGGAAATAGGAAAAATCATGAAAGAAAAAAACAGAAGCAGCTTCTCCGGTAAACTCGGCTTTGTGCTGTCGGCGGCCGGGGCATCGGTGGGGCTGGGCAATATCTGGCGGTTCCCGTATCTGGCGGCTAAATACGGCGGCGGTATTTTCCTGCTGATTTATATTGTGCTGGCGCTCACCTTCGGCTACACGATGATTATGGCCGAGACCGCCCTGGGCCGCATGACCCACAAAAGCCCGGTCAGCGCCTACGGCAGCTTTGCCAAGCCGGGCAAGAAAAACGGCTTTCTCGGCTTTGGCGGCTGGATCAACGCCATTATCCCGGTCTTGATCGTGCCGTACTACTCGGTCATCGGCGGCTGGGTCATCAAGTATCTGTTTGAGTATCTGCGCGGCAACGCCCAGGGCCTTGCACAGGATGACTATTTCAGCGCCTTCATTGCGGACGGAGCCTCGGCGGAGATTTGCTTTCTGCTGTTTGCGCTCTTCACGCTGGGCATCATCTTTGCAGGCGTACGCAACGGCGTCGAGCGCGTCTCCAGGATCATGATGCCGGTGCTGGTGGTGCTGTCGGTCATTATCGCGGTCTACTCGATCACACGGCCCGGCGCGCTGGCGGGCGTGGCCTACTTCCTGGTGCCCAACCCGGACAACTTCTCCTGGATGACCGTGGTCACGGCCATGGGCCAGATGTTCTACTCGCTGTCCATCGCCATGGGCATTTTGGTCACGTTCGGTTCTTACATGAAAAAGGACGTCTCGATCGAGGAATCCACCGAACACGTCGAGATTTTTGACACGATCATCGCCATCATGGCGGGCCTTATGATCATCCCGGCGGTGTTTGCTTTCTCCGGCGGCGACCCGGGCACCTTACAGGCAGGCCCGGCGTTAATGTTCATTACCATCCCCAAGGTGTTTGCCAGCATGGGGCTGGGCACAGTCGTCGGTGTGCTGTTCTTCCTGCTCGTACTGTTCGCGGCGGTCACAAGCTCGATTGCCCTGACCGAGAGCGCTGTCTCGACCTTTGAAGATGAACTGGGCTGGGGCCGCAAAAAATCCACGGTGCTTGTCGGCGTCATCATGGTGGCGCTGGGTACGCTGTCCAGCCTGGGCTATGGCCCACTGGCGGGCGTGACCATCATCGGAATGCAGTTCCTTGACTTCTTCGACTTCCTGACCAACTCGGTCATGATGCCGATTGCGGCCATTGCTACCTGCCTGCTTGTCTCTCGCGTCATTGGTGTGGAGAAAATCGAGCAGGAGGTCGAGACGGACGGTCAGCCCTTCCGCCGCAAGAGGATTTTTGCCTTCATGATCCGCTGGCTCTGCCCAATTTTTGCCGCCATCATCCTGGCCAGCTCGGTAGCCAACGCGTTTGGAATCATTAAGATGTGACAACAAAAAAGCCTTCCCCCACAGGGGAAGGCTTTTCTTGTTGTAGGGGTCGGCGTCCTCGACGGCCCGGGAACGTTTCCGCAGCCGCTCACTTTTTTGCCGGGCTGTACCGCAAAACTTTCTCCGAGAAATTTTTGCTGAAAAACTGCACGAACGGTCCCAGCCCAAACGCACAGATCAGTGTGCCCAGACCAATTAGACCGCCCGACACAAATGTGATGACCGCGCACAGCGCGTCGGTGAAAACACGGCAGCCGAAGTAGGGGACAGGGAGGCGGTCAGCCATCATCAGCGAGAGCGCGTCATAGGGCGCAACGCCTAAATCGGCCGTCTGGTACAGCGAACACCCAAACGCCACCACCAGCACACCCACGGCCACCCAGACCAGCTGTACAGGGAGTGTGTCCGCCTTGCCAAACACTCGGACAAGCGCGTCGTTCGTGAACGTCACAATAAACCCGATGCAAAAGCTGTTGATGATGGTGCCCAGCCCGATGTACCGCCGCCCCCAAATCAGCTGCGGTATAAACAGGAACAGGTTCATGAGCACATTCTCGATGCTGAACGGCAGGCCGACCAACTCCGCCAGCCGCAGGTTCAGCGCACTGATGGAGTCGTTCCCCAGGTGCGAAAACTTGAACACCGCAATGCCGATGCCGATAATGACCACGCCTGCAATCATGCCCAGGATGCGGCGCAGGCTGATTTTCTGACTGAGAATATTCATGTGCAAAACTTCCTTTTCTGTATCGCCCGACTTGAAGCCTCCCCTCAAGAGGAGCCTTATGGAGTTATTTATAATAACTATCCTGTAAAACGCACCCCTTTGTCAAGGGTAAACCTGTTTAAAATATCACACCTAACCTTGTGAAAACTGCCGAAACGGGCAGGTATAACCGCTGCGCCGGATTTGTCAAGTGCGGGGAAACGGTGCAAAATCAGCAAATTGCTGAAATTTTGTTACACTGGCCCGGGCGTTCGACACAAAGAAAAAACTTCATAAAAAAGCCGAAAAAACCTTGACAGCAAGCCTTTTACCCTGTATACTAATACAGTATCACAAAAATGGAATAGAGCGCCCTAAAGGGGTTTTGCGAAATCTGCAAAATCGAAAAGTTTGTGAAAAACGACGAATATGCCGCATTTTCACAGTATGCTTTCGGGTCGCTTTCGCCAACTTTGTCAATCTATGGAATAGGAGTGGTCGCGTTTTATGGTAAAGGTCAAGCCCGTACAAAACGGCAGAACGACCCGCATGAGCTTTTCCCGCATCAACGAAGTGATTGGTATGCCCAATCTGATCGAGATCCAGAAAAACTCTTACAACTGGTTCCTGGAGGAAGGCCTGCACGAGGTTTTCCACGACATTGCCGCGATCGAGGACTACACCGGCAACCTGGTGCTGGAGTTCGTTGATTATCGGCTGGACAAGAACCCCAAATATTCTATTAAAGAATGTAAAGAGCGGGATGCCACGTATGCGGCACCCCTGTACGTCACTGCCCGTCTGTTCAACAAGCAGACCGGTGAGGTGAAGGAGCAGGAGATTTTCATGGGCGACTTCCCGCTCATGACCGATGCCGGCACCTTTATTTCCAACGGTGCAGAGCGTGCGATCGTCTCTCAGCTGGTCCGTTCCCCCGGTGTTTTCTATGGCTCCAGCAAGGACCGTACCGGCAAGGACCTGTTTACCGCCACCATGAACCCCAACCGCGGCGCATGGCTGGAGTATGAGACGGATTCCTCCGATGTGTACTATGTCCGCATCGATAAGAACCGCAAGCTGCCGGTCACCACACTGCTGCGTGCCCTGGGCCTGTCCACCGATGAGCAGATCAAGCAGTTCTTCGGCGACTCTGAGCCGAAGATCAACGCCTCCCTCGAGAAGGACATCACCCACAACACCGAGGAAGGCCTGCTGGAGGTTTACCGCAAGCTGCGCCCCGGCGAGCCCCCGACGGTCGAGAACTCCCGCGCCCATCTGAACAACCTGTTCTTCGACCCGCGCCGCTACGACCTGGCTCGTTTCGGCCGCTACAAGATGAACAATAAGCTCAGCCTGACCCGCCGCATTGCCGGCTACAAGGCTGCTGAGGATATCATCGCCCCCCTGACCGGCGAGCTGCTGGCCGCCAAGGGCGAGAAGATCAACATGGCCAAGGCTGAGGAAATCGACAACGCCGGTGTCACCCGCGTTGTCATCCTGGTCGAGAAGAAGGGCGAGGAGCCGCGTCCGTTCATCGTCATTTCCAACGGCTGCGTCAACGCCCAGAATTTCTTCAGCTTTGACGTTGAGGCCGAGGCCGGTGTCAACGAGCGTGCCAACTTCGCCGAGATCCGTAAGATCCTCGACACCACCTCCGACGTGGAAGAGCAGAAGGAGCTGCTGCGCCAGAACCACGATGTTCTGATCAGCCGCACCGTCACCGTCGATGACATCTTCGCATCTGTCAACTACCTGCTGGGCCTGGATCACGGCATCGGCACCACCGATGAGATCGACCACCTGGGCAACCGCCGCGTCCGCAGCGTCGGTGAGCTGCTGCAGAACCAGTTCCGCATCGGCTTCTCCCGCATGGAACGCGTCATCCGTGAGCGCATGACCCTGCAGAACCAGGAGAACGGCGAAATCACCCCGCAGAGCTTGGTCAACATCCGCCCGGTCGTCGCCGCTATCAAGGAGTTCATCGGTTCCAGCCCGCTGTCCCAGTTTATGGACCAGAACAACCCCCTGGCCGAGCTGACCCACAAGCGTCGTCTGTCCGCTCTGGGCCCCGGTGGTCTGTCCCGTGACCGCGCAGGCTTCGAGGTCCGCGACGTTCACTACACCCACTATGGCCGTCTGTGCCCCATTGAGACGCCTGAAGGCCCGAACATCGGTCTGATTTCCTACCTGGCTACCTACGCCAAGATCAACAAGTACGGCTTTGTCGAGGCCCCCTACCGCAAGGTGGACAAGGCTACCGGCACCGTCACCGATGAAGTTATCTATATGACTGCCGACGAGGAGGACGAGTACATCGTCGCCCAGGCCAACGAGCCGCTGGACGAGAACAACCACTTCGTCCGTACCCGCGTTTCCGGCCGTCACCGCAACGACATTCAGGAGTTTGAGGCCTCTCAGGTCGACTTTATGGATGTTTCTCCCCGCATGATGGTTTCCGTCGCTACGGCCTGCATTCCGTTCCTGGAGAATGATGACTGTAACCGTGCTCTGATGGGCTCCAACATGCAGCGCCAGGCTGTGCCTCTGATGGTCACCCAGCAGCCGCTGGTTGCCACCGGCATGGAGTACAAGGCTGCCACCGACTCCGGTGTCTGCGTCCTGGCCGCCCACGACGGCACGGTTGAGTATGTGGATGCTGAAAAGGTCGTTGTCCGCTGCGCAGACGGCTCTGCCGATACCTACGAACTCATCAAGTTCATGCGCTCCAACCAGGGCAACTGCAACAACCAGCGCCCCATCGTCAACGTGGGCGAGACCGTCAAGGCCGGCGACGTGCTGGCGGACGGCCCCGCGACCCGCAACGGCGAGATCAGCCTGGGCAAGAACGCCCTGGTCGGCTTCATGACCTGGGAGGGCTACAACTACGAGGACGCCGTTCTGCTGAACGAGAAGCTCGTCCGCGAGGATGTCTACACCTCTATCCATATCGAAGAGTACGAGACCGAGGCCCGCGACACCAAGCTCGGACCTGAGGAAATCACCCGCGATATCCCGAACGTCGGCGACGACGCTCTGAAAGATCTGGACGACCGCGGCATCATCCGCATCGGTGCTGAGGTCAAGACCGGCGACATCCTCGTCGGCAAGGTCACCCCGAAGGGCGAGACCGAGCTGACCGCCGAGGAACGCCTGCTGCGCGCCATCTTCGGCGAGAAGGCCCGCGAAGTCCGTGACACCTCCCTGCGCGTGCCCCACGGTGCCTACGGCATCGTTGTTGACGTCAAGGTCTTTACCCCCGAGAACAGCGACGAGCTGCAGCCCGGCGTGCGTATGTGCGTGCGCTGCTACATCGCCCAGAAGCGTAAGATCAGTGTCGGCGATAAGATGGCCGGCCGTCACGGCAACAAGGGCGTTGTTTCCCGCATCCTGCCGCAGGAGGATATGCCCTTCCTGCCCGACGGCACCCCATTGGACATCGTGCTGAACCCCCTGGGCGTTCCTTCTCGTATGAATATCGGTCAGGTGCTGGAAGTCAACCTGGGCTATGTCGCCAAGGCGCTGGGCTGGAAGGTCCAGACCCCCGTTTTCGACGGCGCACACGAGTCCGACCTGCGTGACTGCTTCGCCGAGGCCCGCGAAAAGTGGCATGGCGAGAACGCCCCCGAGTACCCGACCCACCTCGACCGCTTGATGGGCGAGAAGGGCCACGTCATTGACTTCTCCAAGATCGACCTGACCGACGACGGCAAGACCACCGTTTACGACGGCCGTACCGGCGAGCAGTTCCCCAACAAGGTCACGGTAGGCTATATGTACTACCTCAAGCTGCATCACCTGGTTGACGATAAGATTCACGCACGTTCCACCGGCCCCTACTCCATGGTCACCCAGCAGCCTCTGGGCGGCAAGGCACAGTTCGGCGGCCAGCGCTTCGGCGAGATGGAAGTTTGGGCGCTGGAAGCCTACGGCGCCGCTTACACCCTGCAGGAGATCCTGACCATCAAGTCCGACGACGTCGTGGGCCGTGTCAAGACCTACGAGGCCATCGTCAAGGGCGAGCCGATCCCGCGCCCCGGTATCCCCGAGAGCTTCCGCGTTATGCTCAAAGAGTTGCAGAGCCTGGGCCTGGATATCGTTGTGCAGGATAAGGAAGGCAACGCCGTCGATATGCGTCAGGAGTTTGACGATGATGACAGCAGCTTTGAGAACAATGACTACGACCTGGGCGACAACGTCATGGTCGAAAGTGAGCTGCAGGACGATTACAGCGTCAAGGATGCCGACGAAGGCTTTGACGATGATCTGGACGAGGATGCAGGCCCCACGGCTGACGACCTCGCTGCGATCGAGTCTGATTCCTTCGACGACTGATTGAGAGTGTATCGTGTGTCATATTGAATTTGAGAGGGTTCGCTGAATGGAAAATAAAGAATTCGATTCTATTAAGATCGGCCTTGCCTCCCCGGACCAGATCCGTGCCTGGAGCTACGGCGAGGTCACCAAGCCCGAAACCATCAACTACCGCACCCTGAAGCCGGAGCGCGACGGCCTGTACTGCGAGCGCATTTTTGGACCTACCAAGGACTGGGAGTGCCACT
>OLFY01001729.1_pt1 | contig 25558 bp, 17 predicted proteins | sample 1605611 | NCBI WGS metagenome assembly OLFY01 (sample SAMEA3888923, study PRJEB22519) | human gut metagenome | biome: human gut; feature: human-associated habitat; material: faeces | place: Denmark | collected 2011
TGCGTCGCCATCACGAATCTGCCGCCCAGACCCATGATGGGCATCGACTCCTGCGGCATGCTGATCTCGGCGGTTCACCACGAGGAGGGCGTGGAAAAGCTTCATCTTCTGATGCTCGATCCGCATATCCCCGCGGGCGCAAAGATGTATTAAATTCTGAGTTTACTCCGCATCAAAAGAAACATCGCCCCGCGTTCCGGTTCGGAACGCGGGGCGATGTTTCTTTTTGTTACATTCTTTCCGGTGCGGAGAAGCCGAGCAGATCAATGCACGTCTCCAGAACGCCCCGTGTCAGATCGATGAGCGCAGCATAGCTGGCCTGTTTGGCTGCGTCCGGCTCAGTCAGGATCTTGACATCGTGATAGAACTTATTTGCCGCTGTCGCCAACTCGTAGATATACGCACAGATGGCGTTCGGCGCGGAATCGCGGTAGGCCGTCCAGAGTGCGTCGGCCATACGGCTGAGCACCAGCATCAGCTGCTTCTGCTCCGCACTTTCCGGCGGCAGCAACTGCGCACCCGAGACAGGCTTGCCGTATTTGGCAAGAATGGACTTGATGCGCACGATGGTGTAGAGAATATACGGGCCGGTGTTGCCCTCGAACGACGAAAAGCGGTCGAGATCGAACACATAATCCTTCGTCGGCATGTTGCTGAGATCGCCGTATTTGAGTGCCGCCATGGCGATGCACTTGGCCGTCTGCGACAGTTCTTCATCGGAAACCGTCTGGTTCTCCTTGATCTTATTGGTCACATAGTCCGTCACATCTGCAATCAGCGTTTCCAACCGCATGACGCCGCCCGCGCGGGTCTTGAAAGGCTTGCCGTCTTTGCCGTTCATCGTGCCGAAGCCGATATGCCCAAGCTGCGTATCCGCGCCAACGAGTCCGGCCTTTTTTGCCACGCGGAAGACCTGCTCAAAATGCAGATTCTGCCGCTTATCGGTCAGATACATGTATTTCTGCGGGTGATAATCCTGTTCACGCTGAACAATAGTAGCGAGATCGGTTGTGGCATAGAGCGTCGCGCCGTCGGACTTGACGAGAATGCAGGGCGGAACCTCCTTTGCGTCCGTCTCCTCCTGCACCGGCACGACCAGCGCACCCTCGGACTCCACGCAGAGGCCCTTGGACTTGACCGTCTCGAGCATCTGCGGGATGTATTTCTGCGCGTCGCTTTCGCCGAGCCATACGTCGAAGCTGACGCCGAGATTATCATAGTTACGTTTGAGATCTTCAACGGACACGCGCAGAATGTGCTGCCAGAGCGCACGTTCCCCCCGTTCACCATGCTGGAGGCGGAACGTCTCCTCATGCGCGCGGGCCGCAAAGGCTTCGTCCTCCTTGCTGCGGGCGCTGGCTGCCGGATAGATGCGCTCAAGTTCCGAGATTGTAAACGGCGCTTCGGCTGGATATTCGCCGGTATAGTCCGGGTTGAAGTACGGAAGCCCCGGCTTTTCATCCTGAAGCTGCGCCATGATGAGCCCCATCTGCAAGCCCCAGTCGCCCAGATGGATATCGCCGATCACATGATTGCCGAAAAACCGGTAAATACGCTTGAGTGATTCGCCGATGATGGCGCTGCGCAGGTGTCCGACGTGCAGGGGCTTTGCGACGTTCGGCCCGCCGTAGTCCAGAACGATGGTGCAGGCAGCAGGATCGTCCTGCGCGCCGTAGTGCGGGGCCTGCGCCATTTCGCGCAGATAGGAAGCCAGATAGTCTTCGGAAATCTTCAGATTCAAAAAGCCAGGCATGACAGCCTCGGCGCTGGAAAACAACTCATTTTCGCCCAGCGCGTCCAGAACCGCATTTGCGATCTGGATGGGAGCCTTATGATACTGCTTTGCCGCTGCCAACGCACCGTTGCACTGGTATTCACAGAGATCCGGGCGGTTGGAAAGCGTCGCTTTGCCATAGGCCGCGTCAAACCCAGCCCGCTCAAATGCACCTGCCAGCTGCTCGGAGATCAGATCGATCAAAAATTTCATGCGTGTCACCCTTTATCCTGTCATAATCTTTTATATTATAACAGAACCCATCGCGGTTGTACAGAGAAAAAAGAAAAGCCGCGCAGCAACAAAGCATCGTTTGGAGCACTCCAAAATATGCGCAGCACCCTGTAGGGAGAAGCCTTGGGGGGACAGCTCAGCCGTGGCCTTCGGCGGCTAGCATGTGCATGGCGTATTCAAGCGCACCGAGAACGGCGGAGAGATTCTCCCGCGCAGCCTTTTCTGAACCGGGAAGATTCAGGATCAGACTGCTGCCGCGCGTTCCGGCTACAGCGCGCGAAAGCATGGCGCGGGGCGTGGCTTTCAGACCCTCGACCCACATGGCGACCGGAATAGCGCGGATCTCGCGGTCGAGCACAGCAAGCGTCGCCTCCGGGGTCACGTCGCGCGGGGAAAGCCCGGTGCCGCCGGTGGTCACGATAAGGCCGATCTTTTTTTCGTCCGCGCACGCACGAAGTTCCGCGCTGATCTGCTCCGCCTCATCCGGGAGCATGGCGGTATGCACGACAGAAAAACCCATCCCTTCCAACATCGCGCAGACGGCGGGGCCACTGGTATCCTGCCGAAGTCCCTGGCTGCCAAGGTCGCTGACGGTAATGACTGCTGCTGTGTAACTCATATCGGTTCCTCCTGCTTTTGATAGCCCAGCGCCGTCGAAATCATGCGGGCAGTGTCCTGCACGCAGTTGACGGCGACCTGAAATTCGTCTGAATGGACACTGCGGAACATGCCGATCACGCCGACAGTATACCGCACCTCACCCTCGACAGTATAGACCGGCGCAGAAATGGAGCGCAGGCCGATCTTATACTCGCCATTTTCAATCGCGTAGCCGTTTGCACGGCACGCATCCAGTTCCTGCATCAGTTCCTGCACATCCGTCACGGTATACGGCGTAAAAGGCGCCAGCGAGAGACGCCGGAGCAGGCACTCAGCCTCCTGCGGCGGGCGGCTTGCCAGAAAGCCCTTCCCCTGTGAGGTGCAGTAAATGGGAAGCCGCGCACCAACATCGGAGACAATGCGAAGCTTGTCCCGCGCCTCGACCTGATCGAGCGTGATGACAGACGTGCCTTCACAGATTGACAGCATCACGGACGCATTGGCCTGCTGTGCCAGCAGTTCCATATAGGGCCGCGCCACGATCGAAATGTCCCACGAACGTTCCACCTGACGTCCAAATTCAAACAGCCGCAGGCCAAGCGCATATTTCCCATCTGCCGTCTGTGTCACAACGTCGTAGGCACGCATTGTGGCAAGCAGGCCAAACACGGTACTTTTGGGATAGCCGCTCTTTTGTACCAGTTCCGTCAGCGGCATAGGCTTTGCCGCCTGATTGAGCAGCTGCAGCAGTTCCATCGCCTTGGCGACAGACAGAATGATGTTTCCATCCAGCATGTCAGATCGTCCTTTCTTTTCTTGTCTATCATACCGTGTTCGTTGTTCTTCGTCAAGAATATCCGATAAGGCCGACAGAAAATCCGACAATATCGGACAGTGGGTTTGAATTGGCACATGCCGAAATGATAAAATATCGAAAACGGAGAGCGGGAGGCATATCGGACAGGAAGCTGATCCGGACAGAAGATGCAGTTGGGCAGGTACTCTGCCATGATATGACACAGATCGTCAAGGATAAGTACAAGGACGCCCGCTTCCGCAAGGGTCATGTTGTGACTGAGGCAGACATCCCCTTGCTTCTGAGCATGGGTAAGGAGCATCTATATCCGCTTGTTAACTCTCTGCGCATCGCCGCCATCAGCGCGGTGGTCGTGTTCTTTGCGGGCATTGCCGCAGCGTATTACATTGCAAAATTCCCGCGTCTGGTCAAAGGCGTTTTAGACGTATTTCTTACACTTCCGCTGGTATTGCCGCCCACGGTTGTTGGGTATCTTCTGCTGCGCGTCCTGGGCCCGAAGCGCCTGATTGGCGCGTGGGTGCTGGAGACGTTCGGTATCCGGCTGGTGATGACCTGGTGGTCAGCCATTTTCGCCACAGTCGTAGTCGTGTTCCCGCTGATGTACCGCACAGTACGCGGCGCGTTTGAAGCCTTTGACGAGACGCTGGCCTATGCAGGCCAGACGCTCGGTCTGTCCAACACCTATATTTTCTGGCACATCCGCATGCCCTACTGCCGTCAGGGCGTTCTGGCAGGCGCGGTGCTGGCATTTGCCCGTGCGCTCGGCGAGTACGGCGCAACAAGCATGATTGCAGGCTACACGCCCGGCAAAACCGCAACCGTTTCCACCACGGTCTATCAGCTTTGGCAGATCAACAACGACGAATTGGCTCTCAAATGGGTCATGGTGAACGTTGGAATTTCCGCTATCATTCTGCTGGTTGTAAACATGCTGGAAAAGAAGAGTTTATCGGCGGCAGGCCGGAAAAGGAGGCAGTGCGCATGAGTTTGCTCGTAGATATTGAAAAAAGGCTGGGGAATTTTATGCTCCGCTCCAAATTTGAAGCAAGCAGCGGCACTATGGCTCTGCTCGGCGCATCCGGCTGTGGAAAGAGTGTGACGCTGCGCTGCATTGCGGGCATCATGACACCGGACAGTGGCCGCATTGTCCTCGACGGCGAGACACTGTTTGACAGTGAAAAGCACATTGATCTCACGCCGCAGCAGCGGCGCGTGGGGTACCTGTTCCAGCAGTACGCTCTGTTCCCGAATATGACCGTCGCGCAGAACATCCAGTGCGGCATCCGCACCGGAAGCCGCGCGGAAAAGCAGACGCAGGCTGCCGCGCAGATCCGCCGCTTCCGGCCGGAGGGTCTGGAAAAGAAATACCCTGTGCAGCTTTCCGGTGGACAGCAGCAGCGCGTCGCGCTGGCGCGTATTCTGGCCTCGGAACCGCGCGTGATTTTGCTTGACGAGCCGTTTTCCGCACTGGATACGTTTCTCAAGTGGAATCTGGAGTTGGAGTTAGCCGATCTGCTTGCGGACTTTCCCGGCCCGATTCTGTGGGTCAGCCATGATCTCGGTGAATGCTATCGCAACTGCAAAACAGTCTGCGTCATGGAAAATGGCCGTTCCGGTGCAGTAACGGATATGCAGGCGCTGGTTCTCCATCCTGCAACACAGGACGCTGCACACAGGGCCTTACAGCGCCGTTGTCTCCCGCGTAATCCGCGATTTGGATGCGTCGATCGTCCTCCTGCGCCCGGAGCATCAGAACACCCCGCTGCTCCGTACCGCGCTGCCCAAGAACGCGCCCGCAGAACCGGGTCAGACCATCCGCCTTGACCTCCGCCCGGAAGCATGCCTCTGCTACCCGTCCGAGCAGGCACGATCAGCCGCTTTCAAATAATCAAAGCAAACAAAAGCCGCCCCTTGCTGCGCATAGCGCAACAGGGGCGGCTTGGCGTTTCCAAGACACCAAATGGAGCCTTTTGTACGTCAGTCTGCCGACGTGCTGATATCGGCAGGGTTATAACTCAGCAGCACGTCGTCCTGACCGTCCACGTTTTTGGAGTACATGACGCCGTTTTTCATGTCTTCCAGAATGCCTTCATACAGCGCAATCGTCTCGTCGATCTTCTCCTGTGTCCAGATGAAGCTGCCGTCGCTGCTTGTCCATGCCTCTTCGCCAAGCAGGCTTTGCAGCTGCACCTTTTCGTTGTCGAGCCATGCCTTGTATTCGTCATACGTCCACCATTCGACGTCCGGTGTCGGGAAACGCGCTTCAAATTCCGCGTCCGTCATCGGCTCAAAGGTCTTGCCGCCATCGAAGCTGTAATACGTTTTGCCGTCCGACGGATCGACGTAGGACATGAGCGTGTTTTCTGCGGACTCGGGCTCTATAGCGTTCATGTGACGATCCGCCAGTTCACGGCACTGCTGCTTTGTGACGATGGTTACCTCTGAAATACTGCTGCGGCTGCCCCGTATGATATGCAGATAAATGCCGTCCGCGGCTTCCCCATCCATATAAATACCGCCGTTGTCGTCGTAAATCATGGCGATGGGCTGCTTCTGATAGTACCACATGGTTTCCTGTCTGCGAATGCCGGCGGCAGCATATTCCGCGCTCGGCTCCAGCGGTTCGCCGGTTTCGACGGCCACAGAGCCGCCGGAGCCAGCCGCGCTGTTTTGTTCCACAACTGCGCCTGTCCCCTTGACCGGCACACTGGGTTCCTCTGTTTTCGCTGAGGTTGCAAAAACCGTTACCGTTCCGGCTACGAGCAGTGCTGCCAGAAGCAGAGACATGACTGTAATTTTTTTCGTTTTCATAATTGCTGTGATCCTTTCTTCAATCGCATTTCTGCTGAAGTGATTGCAGAGCGGCGCGAAGCCGCTTCTTGTTTCTTCCATGCTAATCAGAATATTTGCATAGGAGGCTCTTGCGTCGCTGCCGAAACGGCGAACAACGGATTCATCGCAGGACAACTCCATGTCCCGGTTTGCCAGCACATACATGACCCAAACCAGCGGATTGAACCAGTGTACACATGCAGCCGCGATCAGAAGCAGCTTGGAAACCGCGTCGAACCGCCGGATGTGTACAAATTCGTGCTCCAAAACGTATTGCAGCGCCGTTTCGTCGTTCCAATCTGTCTTTTTGGGCATCAGAATGACCGGGTGCAGGACGCCGAAGGTCAGGGGCGACGAAATCTGGTCAGACTGCCGGATGCAGATCCCGCGCCGCAGCGGATGCGTTTGCAGCCACTGCCGGGACGCATCATTGTCCACTGGAAAAGACATGCGGAACTCCCGGCAGCATTTCCAGTAAACCGCCGCGAAAAAGGCTGCGCAGAGAACCACCCCGGCAATCCATACAATGCTCCATACGGAGATTGTCTGCACCGGTGCAGCGTCTATCTGCGGCAGGGCGGCGACAGCCTGCCCCGGCAAAAGGGCCGGAATTGCCGCTGCGGGCACGTCTACCACGTTCAAGGCTGTCTTCTGCCCCAGCAGTGAATAGATGCTCAGGGTAGAGGACAGCGAGACCGGCAGCACCAGCCGCAGCAGCGCCGCGCCCCAAAGCGCCAGGAACGTCTTTTTCGGCACATGGTTCATCGCCAGCGCACGGAGGACCGTAATTGCAAGGATCATGACGCCGCCCGTGACGCTCATTTGCAGAAGGCTCATACCGGGCACCTCATTCCAGTTCCCCGACGATCTGCCGAAGCCGCTCGATCTGCTCGGCGGAGAGTTTTTTTCTGCCCAGCAGCGCGGCGAACAGCTTGTCGGCAGAACCGTCATAGACCTTGTTGATGAGTTCATCCGTCTCCGCCTCCTGCACCGCTGATTTCGGGATCAGCGCATGGCACAGAAAGCCCGGCTCACTGCGCTCGATCGCACCCTTTTTCATGCAGCGCTTGATGAGCGTATAAGTCGTATTGACATTCCAGCCCAATTCATTTGTCAGCTGCCGCGCGATCTCCTTGGCGGGGGTATCCCCCTCGCGCCAGATCACGTCCATCACCTTCAGTTCAGAGTCAAATAATTTGATGTCCATATACATACCTCTTTTCATAAGACTCCAGTAGTGACCACGCATACATAATACCACAGTCTTATTTTGTTGTCAATACTACTGGAGTCTTAAACGCAAAATACGAAAAAAAGCCGCCCCGTTGCGAAGGGGCGGTGGTATCGGTGAAGTCGAGCCGGAGAGGTTGTGCAGCAGAGTGTTGCAGACTTCACGTTGATTTTCGGCGAATCTGTATGTACTTGCATCTTCGGTTGTAGGGGCTGATTCCCACATTGGTCCGGCAAAACGTACCGATTTTACGGTAGTCTTCGGCAAATTCGTTACTCCCCAACAAGCCGAGTGGGCATTGCCCCCTATAACGAAACGGGTAAGTGCAGTACGAATTTTTCCTTGTTCCGTGGAGAGGCGGCAGTTACTTTTTGCGGTGATAGCCGCAGTCGCAGTAGGGGCCACCGGAGGCAAGGGTATATTCGCGCACGAAGTCGGACGCACCGCCGACATCGCTCATGGTGTAGTCCAAGCGGCACATAGCAGATGTCAGGTCGTACAGACCCAACTCCTGCATCAGCGTACAGATGCCGCAGCGGTCAAAGCGCGCCTCATAGCCGCTGCCGTCCGGATATTCAAACAGTTCCATGTTCCACGAATAGGGGTTGCGGTCGGCAGCGCGTAGGGCTGCGGTCGCACGCATGGAGGCAAGATCCTTTTCGGAGAACTTGTTTTTCCCGCTCTTGCGGCAGAACCAGCGCATGGGTGCGGTTATCATAGACTTTGCATAGTAATCCGTCAGACGCTGCACGTCCGGGCGCTGCGGCATGCTGAGGACGAACGCGCACAGCATCGCACAGTTCACGATGTTCATTTTGAAGCGGTCAGCCTTTTCAAATTCCGGCAGACCGGCAATGATCTTCCGGTAGCGCGGCTTTGCGTTTTTCGTAATTTCTTTGGCCGCAGCCGCATCATAGCCGAAAATGGCGGTCAGTTCCCTCCGGAACGAACCGGCGAACAGCGCCCACATCCCCATGGGCATCCCTGCATATTTCATAGCTTCTTCTCTCCTTCCGCAAATTCCAGCTGAACGATCTGCATGCGCATCATGCCGTCGCCGACTTTTGCAAGAAACCGATAAAAGCCGGGAACCGACGGGTCATCCAGACTCTGATAGCCCAGCATATAGCCCCGGCTCGACACGCGCAGGCGCGGCGACCAGCCGGAAAGTTCCTTTTTCGCATCGGAAACAGCGAAATATGCGCCGACATCCTGAATTTCAGCGGTTTTGATCCAAGTTTTGAGCATCAGGCGCACCGCCTTTTGATTTGCCGCGTCGAAGACCAGCCTGCTGCCGGGGAACGCTTTCGTCATGACCTGTACGAGCGCTCTGACCTGCTCCGTCAGGAAATAGTAGAATACGCCCGCGGCAAAGAATACCGCGCCGCCCGACGCGTCGATGCGGCGGAACCACGATGTGTCGTTCAGGTCGCAGGCGATGTTTTCCTCCTGATCCCCTGCGGGCAGGAGTGCGTCGCGCACGGCAATCACGCCGGAAAAGTCTAGATTGTAGATTTTACACGTTCCGTTATCGCAGCTGCGGCCCGTATCGTCACGGTAGAGATTCGGATATAATTCCGAGCACATTTTCCGCCCGTAGAGCGGAATAACGAGCGTTTCCTGCACGGTGTTTTTTCAAATATGGTATTTCATGGATTCCTCCGTATCTGCCAGTTAGTTTTACCTAACCAGTATCCTGCTGAAAAGCCGCCGCAGCGGTTTTTTTATTTTGACACAAGCTTCGGCTTTTTTCAAGAGACTGGAACAAATGCGGCATATTTTTTTCAAATCGCTTGCAAATTACGCCCATATCGTGTATAGTAGCAGACGGAAAAGCACAAGATTTTGCTTTTTCCAGCGTCAACTGACGCACAATTTCATATTGCCATCCGATGTACAGTAACCGAGGCATGCCGCTGGGCAGGCTTTGGCGTAAGAGAAAGGGAAAACCACTCGACCGGAGCTGTGCGCACAAGACCGTTCCGAAGCAGCAAAAAGCTGTCTGGGCGAAAGCCAGTCATTGCGGATTGAACCGCGAGAAGACAGGAAACGGGCGCGGAAACAGAGATTCTGTTTCCAAAGTGCAAGTCAGAAGAACTGCTGTCAGCGCCGCATATTGCGGCGAAAAGGATGAATGCGTGGGACGAGCTCTGCCTGTAGCATTCGGGACATGTGCGCCGTTTTTCCTCACAAGAAAAGCAGCGTTTTTTTGTTTCTACGGAGATCCGCCCGCCATTTTGAAAAATGGCGGGTTTTCGTTTCTCCAAAAGCCGTCTGCGCTCCCTGTTTCCGCCCCTACATTGGATATAAGGGGCTCACGATAGATATTTTGATTCTGGAGGAAAAATGTATGAAGAAACGAATTCTGAGTCTGCTGCTCGTGTTTGTGATGCTGCTGAGCCTGCTGCCCGCAGGCGTTCTGGCAGCAGAGGGCGATGTCAGCGTCACACTGTCCGGTATGCACGACGCACAGGTCAAGTCCCTGAAGCTGTATACCTACATGGACGGCGTGAAGGGCGCGGACGATCTGCTGGCCGCGAAGGAAGCCGCAGACGGCGCGTATACCATCGACCTTGCGCCCGGCGCTTACTGGGCCGACGGTTACGACGCAAACGGCGACTGCAACGGCGGCGTGTCCATCAACGTCAGCAGTGAGAACAACAACTTCAAGCTGCAGCGGATGTACCAGATCTCCGTCAGCCCCAGCAAGTGGGTCAAGGACACAGACTATACCCTCTCGCTGCGCGTCACCGATGCTTCCGGTGCGGAGCGCAAGGCAGCGTTCGGCTATACCGTAAACGGTAAAGGTCAGTCTTGGGAAAGCACTTACATGAGCTGCCTGTTTGTCGTGGGCGATACGGTCAGCGTGACAGCCACGCCGAACGCGGAAACGTATCCGAACTACAACCCGGCTACCGCTTCCAAGACCCCGACGATGAACGACAGCCTCAGCCTGACCTGCAAGGAATTCGTCACGGTCACGGTCACAGCGCCGAAGGGCTCGACCATCGACGCCGGTACGCTCGCAAAATACTATGTGTTCAGCTTCCTTGAGCCGTTCGCGCGTTCCGTCGAGGACGGCACGGCCACGTTCCATCTCGACAAGAACACGGATTACTTCTACCGTGTCCGCCATCCGCAGGGTGCAACATACTGGAACTACGTCAGACTGAGCGCCGACGCAGCGTACACGGTCACGGAAGAGGATCTCGGCCTGAGCGGTGATTTCAGCAAGAGCACGATCTATCATTTTGAAAACAACATCTATGACCGCGCGGGCATTTACCTGAACATCAACACCAAGGGCTACAAGAACATGGCCGTTGGCGATACGTTCGAGCTCAACTCCTTCCGCAACTGGTTTGCGATCGAAAGCTTTATGAACGCTAAGGTCGCGCTGCCGGAGATGCACTATCAGGTCATCGATGTGAACGGCAATGCCAGCGACGTCGTGACCATCACGCCGAACGCGCTGAACAGCAACGTCGCTGTGATGGAGGCCAAGCACGAGGGCACGGCAATCGTGCTCGTAACCTATGACGCAATGACCCATATGGTTGGCCAGACCAGCACGGCCTCACATCGCTTCTCCGCCATCTGGCCGGAGTTGACGGGCGTGTTTGTCGTGAATGTCGGCGCGGACGGCAGCGCCATCCAGACCAATATGAATCTTGACCGCATGGATGCGGTCATCGAGAAGGATGAGGCGCGGCAACTCGATGCGGAGCATGACATTCTGTTCTACACTGGAACAGAGGGTGCAAGTTACAGCTTCAAGCCCGAAGCGGGCTGCACCGTGAGCGTCCTGCGCCCCACCGTGACCGCTGCGTCTATGACGTATTCCGGCGGCTTCACAAACACTGGCGTCACAACCGCTGAAGACGGCACTGTGACCGTCAGCGGTCTGATCACCGGCCGCAATATCATCAAGGTCACGAAGGGCGGCCTTTCGACCTATCAGGTCGTGACGGCACGCGGCGTGAGCTACAAGTTCGTCAACGCGGAGGGCACGGAGCTGACGCAGGAAGAGCTGGCTGCCATCAAGCCGGGCGATTCCGTCACGATCCAGTTCTCCAACCTGATCAGCCCCAAGGAAAAGCTTTCCGGCGCGTATAACTTCAACTTCTCCCTCTATATGCAGGGCCCGGACGGCACCTTCTTCAAGAGTGATCCCGGCGGAAACTTCGGCGTTTATGACTTCAGCGGCAACTCTGAGCGGCAGAAGCTGACTGTCACCATCCCGAAGTTCTGGGCTGAGGAGACCTACACGCTGAGCGGCGCGATCAAGCAGGCGGGCTGGCCCGGCGTTCCGACACACCGCGGCATCACCTATGCTGTGGGCACGAATCCCGGCTTCGACGCGCCCAAGACGGCAGGCATTCTCAGCCGTCTGCCGGAGATCACGATCCCGGTCGTAAAGCTTGACTTCCTGACCGGCAAGCTGATTTTCCGGGATCAGAATGGCACATCCATTGACCGCAAGAACCTGACCGTCACGCTGGCGGACAGCGCAGGCAACGGCATTGCGGTCGCGGAAGACGGCACGTTCCAGTCCTATGCCGAGGAATACTTCTACACCGTTTCCGGCGCTGGCGTTGAATACGCCACTGGCAGCGTCACCATGAAGGAGGAAGGCCCCAACGAATTCATCATCACGCTGCAAGCGACCGCAACGGGCGCATGGGACGGCAAGACGCAGACCGAACCGCAGACCGACGAAAACGGCGTTTACCAGATCGGTACCGGCGCGGAGCTGGCATGGTTCGTTGCGAAGAGCAAGGACGCGGACGTTACGGGCGTTCTGACGGCCAATATCAACCTCGGCAAATACGCATGGCTGAACATCAGCTCCAACAAGAAGGTCACGCTTGACGGCGCAGGCTTCGAGATCACCGGCCTGAACGCCACGGCTGGCCTGTTTGCACAGATCGGCTCGAATTCCTACATCCATGATCTGACCATCCGCGGCGCAGTTTCCGGCAAGGGCAACGCAGGCGCGATCGCCGGCTATGCCAGCGGCACTGCTCCGAAAATTGCGAACTGCTTCAACTACGCAGTCATCACCTCTACCGGCAACAACGTCGGCGGTCTTGTGGGATACACCTATCAGAACGCCGTGATCGAGAACTGCGCGAACTTCGGCTCTGTCACCGGCGGCAGCAGCGTCGGCGGCATTATCGGCGGCACAGTCGGCAACGGCTCGACCATCACCGGCTGCTATAACACCGCAGAAATTTCCGCGACCGGCAGCAAGGCTGGCGGCATCATCGGCGGCACCAGCAGCGAAATGACTGTTACAAGCTGCTACAACACCGGCAAGATCTCCGGCACGGCCTCCGGCGGCATCGCAGGCGAGGTCAAGGGCAATGTGAACTGGAGCGGCACTGTGCAGGGGAAGATCACCATCTCCAGCTGCTACTCCACCGGCGAAGCGGGCAGCGCCGTATTCGGCACGGTTGACACTGCTTCCTCCGAGATCTCCAAGTGCTATTATCTGAACACGCTGAACGCGGACGCGAACGCCGAAGCGCTGAATGAAGCTGACCTCAAGGACGCCGACCTGTCCGACGCATTCGGCCCGGTCTGCGGCGGCTATCCCGCGCTCAGATGGCAGAGCGATGTGACCTTCCACGAGGCGAACGGCGAGGGCACGGTCACGGCTCCGCTGTGCACTGTGAAGGGCTACACCAGCTACTCCTGCAGCAAGTGCGGCGAAAGTTACCGCACGGCCTATGTCGCGGCGCTCGGCCACGACTTCTGCGAGGATCTGGACGGCAGCGACAACAGCTGTGTCCTGACGGCTCCCACCTGCACGCAGACGGGCAAGATTGTCCGTACCTGCCGCAGAGACGGCTGCACGGAAACGAAGGAAGACATCGTTCCCGCCAAGGGCCATACGCCCAAGGACGGCACCGAGCAGGTCTTCACCGGCTATAAGACCTACGTCTGCGCCGTCTGCGGCGAAACCTACACGGTCTGGGACGATGACCGCCTCGGCCACGTCTCCTACCCCGAGCAGACTGTCACCTCTATCAGCGTTTCCGACAACGGCAATTACCCCTGGGTCTACAATGCCGATCTGGACCGCTTTGAGAGCAGCAACCAGGAGCAGGACAAGACAAGTTCCACGACCTCGTTCGCCTTTACGCTGAGCGCCCCCACTGTTCTGCGCTTCGGCTACGGCGTTTCCTCGGAAAACGGCTATGACAAACTGACCATCACGCTCGCAGCCGACGGCGGCAGCACGGAAACGCTGGCTGACGCTGTCAGCGGCGAGAAGAGCGGCAGCATCAAGAAGCAGCTTGCAGCAGGCAGCTACACACTGACGCTGTCCTATGTGAAGGACGACGCCTCCAAGGGCGGCTCCGACACGGCGTATGTCAGCGTTCTGACGCTGGCCGGTATGACCCGCGTGATCGTGGAGAACACCACGTTCCCGAAGGCGGAAGGCGCTGCGTGGGAAGGCACGCTGGCCGACACCTGGATCGAGCTGACTGGCGAATCGACCATGATGGGCTGCGTTGTGGAAGCACTGGATGGCCACACCGTCGTCGGCGCGGAAAGCAACTACATCTCCTCCATTGACGACCTCAAGGAGCAGCAGGGCGGCTCGATGTCCGGCTGGATGGGCACGCTCAACGACTGGTTCACAAACTTTGGCTTTGGTGAATTTACCGTTGCAAAGGGCACGCTCTGCGCGGGCGACGAGATCCGCATCATGTACACCCGTACCGTTGAGGATCTTGGCGGCAGCTGGAACAATTCCGACACCCGCCTCAAAGCGCTCACGTTCAGCGCAGGTAAGCTGGCGCCCAAGTTCAGCGGCGACACCTTCACCTACACCCTGACTGTGCCGGAAGGCACGACCTCGCTGCTCGTCACACCGACGGCGGCAAACAAGAACTATCAGGTCCGCGCCTATCTCGGCACGCAGGCTACGGGCCGCGAATATTCCCGCACGTCCCTGATCCCCATTGAAAACGGCAGCGTCATCACCGTCGTCTGTGCAGACGACAGCTGGCCCACCATGAATGAAACGAGCGACGGCAAGCGCACCTACACCATCACTGTGGTTTACGGCGAAGTCAAGTCCGACGACGCGGGCGTCACATCTGTCAAGGTTGCAGGCGTTTCTGCAGCAGCCGGTACGGCTGAAAACAGCTTCTCCGTAACGCTTCCGGCAGGCACGGAGGTCACGGCAGACAGCTTCGAGATCACACTTTCCGACAGCAAGGCCACGCTTACCGGCCCGGCCAAGGGTGAGGACGGCGTCTGGACGTTTACTGTGACCGCTGAGGACGGCACTGCCGTGACCTACTCCGTCACGGTCACGGTGAAAGAGGCCAAGACGATCCACGCGACCATTTCCATGCAGGCAGAAAATATGTTTATCATGGTTCCGACCCGCGTGGAAGTCTCCAGCGATCTCGCCGAACGCTATGGCTACGCTGATGATGTCACAGACGGCGTTTCCGCGCTGGACGTGCTCGTCAAGTACCATGAACTCACCTTCGGCGAGGACTTCACGAAGGACAGCAAGAGCGATTATCTCGTCGTCAGCAACGGCACGATCACCACGGTCAACGGAGAAAAAACCTCCGCGTTCAGTTTCGCGGTCAACGGCGAGTTCCCCTGCGACAAGAACGGCGAATACAACACGCAGTACGGCTACACCGGCTACACCATCAGCCAGGCGCCCATTGCAGAAGACAGCACCGTTGAGTTCTTCTTCTATCAGGACACCAGCATGTACATGGACTATTATACCTGGTTCACGGATGCGGATGGAAACCGGCTCAACACGCTTACAGTTCAGGCCGGAACGGACTTCACGCTCGGCATGGATGGCTATATGTACGCCTACGGCGGCAGCCTGAAGCCGGAAGACCGTGAGACGCACGGTGCAGCGCTTGATCCCGAAGATCTGCAGATCTGCACAGTCGGCGAAGATGGAACGCTCACGCCGGTCGAGGGCAAAACAATCGGTGAAGACGGTCAGGTCACGCTCTCGTTCGCAGCAGCAGGCAGCTATGTTCTGTCCGCAATCGGCGACGAGTACACCGATATTGTCTCCCCGTGGCTCCCCGTCACGGTCACAGCAGCGCCGAAGTCCAATGACGCGGGCGTCAGAAGCGTTACTGTCGCGGACATCGAAGCAGCAGCAGGTGAAAACAACACCTACACTGTCACCGTTCCCTATGGCACAGACGTTACGGCGGACAGCTTCGTGATCGTCACGAGCGACTCCGGCGCGACCGTCGGCGCTCTGACGCATGACGGAAACGTCTGGTCCTTCACCATTACCGCTGAGGACGGCGTGACCTCCAGGACCTACACTGTCACCGTTTCGTTCACTGAAGCGCCGAAGTCCAACGACGCAGGTGTCAGAAGCATCACCGTTGCAGGCGTTAAGGCTAAGACCAGTGTGAATAACGAGTACACCGTCACCGTTCCCTACGGCACGAACATCACAGCCAGCAGCTTCGTAATCATCACGAACCATGCTCGCGCAACCGTCGGCGCTCTGACACACATCAAAAACGTCTGGTACTTTACTGTCACAGCTGAAGACGGCGTGACCACCGCATCCTACACCGTTACGGTCACGACCGCCGCGCTTCCGACACCGATCAAGCCGGCTGTTGACAACACCAAGCCCGCTTCGGACTCCAAGCCCAAGCTTCCGTTCACCGATGTCTCCACGTCCGATTGGTTCTACAGCGACGTCATGTTCGTCTACGAGAACGGCCTGTTCTCCGGCACGGACAGCAGAAGTTTCAGCCCGAACGCATCTATGACGCGCGCAATGCTCGTCACGGTTCTCTACCGCCTCGAGGGTGAACCCGCCGGCACCGGCAGCAGCAGCTTCTCCGATGTGTATTCCGGTTCGTATTATGAAAAGGCCGTCGCATGGGCAGCCGCCAACGGCATCGTCACCGGCACGGGCAGCACATCCTTCTCCCCCGATGCAAAGGTCACGCGTGAACAGCTTGCCGCGATCCTGTACCGCTATGCGCAGTACAAGAAGCTGGACACCGATGCAGGCGCGAAACTGGATAGCTTCTCCGACGCAGGCAATGTTTCCGGCTATGCCAGCGAGGCGCTCAGCTGGGCTGTCTCGGAGGGTCTGATCAACGGCGCTTCCGGCAGACTCATGCCGAAGGGCGACGCAACCAGAGCACAGGTCGCCGCGATTCTCCACCGGTTTGTGGAAAACGTGATGGACTGATCGCATAACCCCAATTTGCAGTACAGGACTGCCCCCTTCGGGGGCAGCCCTGCCTGCTGCATTTTAGGGTGCATCTGAAAACCGGCCGTCCGGCCGGCTTTCAGATACATCCCAGCAACACAAGACATGCGGAGTTGATTTGAATGATAATCCGGAAAACGAACAAACAGACAGCCGTTTGGGCGCTGCTTGCACTGGTGCTGACAGCTGTCCTTCTGACCGGGTGCGAAGCGCCGCAGGCCGGGCCGGCCTACAGCTGCACCGTCTCCATTTCCTGCGCTTCCATTCTGGAACATATGGATCTGTGCAGCCCGGATAAGGCGGATCTGGTACCGGAGGATGGCTGGCTGCTGGAGCCGGTGGAAGTCTCCTTTCAGGCAGGCCAGAGTGCCTTTGACGTTTTGCAGCAGGTCTGCCGGGATAAAAAACTCCATATGGAGTTTTCCGACACACCGGTCTATCACTCTGCTTACATAGAAGGCATCGGAAATCTCTACGAATTTGACTGCGGCGCGGAATCCGGCTGGATGTACGCGGTGAACAGCTGGTTTCCGAATTACGGGTGCAGTCAATATACGCTTCAGGATGGCGACGTGGTCGAATGGGTCTATACCTGTGAACTCGGCGCAGATGTCGGCGGCGGCGCTGCGGCAGGGGCGGAATCATGAGAAACCGCGACGCTTTTTCAGGGTATCACCCGACTGTCTGCTTTTTATATTTCACGCTTGTCCTGATGCTGTCCATGTGCCTGATGCACCCGGTTTATCTGGCGATCTCGCTGACCGGTGCGCTGGCATATGCCATCTTGCTCAAAGGCAGGAAAGCAGTTCGGTTCGCCGTCATGGGGCTTTTGCCCATGGCGGCGCTTGCCGCGCTTGTCAATCCGGCTTTCAACCACGAAGGCGCAACGATTTTGACGTATCTTCCCTCCGGAAACCCGCTGACGCTGGAGTCCATGCTCTACGGTGCGGCCGCTGCCGTGATGCTGGCATCGGTCGTGCTCTGGTTTTCCAGCTTCAACGAGGTCATAACCTCGGATAAATTTGTCTACCTGTTTGGCCGGATTCTCCCCGCCCTGTCGCTCGTTCTGTCCATGGCGCTGCGCTTTATCCCGAAATTCAAGGCACAGCTGCAAGTCGTATCAGAAGCGCAGACATGTATTGGAAGGGACACGAAAACCGGCAGCGTATTCCGCCGCGTCGGAAATGCAATTCGGATTTTTTCCATTATGGTCACATGGAGCCTGGAAAACGCGATTGAAACGGCAGATTCCATGCGTGCGCGCGGCTACGGCCTGCCGGGGCGCACCTCATTTTCGATCTACCGCTTTGACAGCCGTGACAGTTCTGCCCTTGCATGGCTGGTTTTCTGCGGCGCGTATCTGCTCTCCGGATGGATTGCCGGCGGAACAGCGTTCCGGTACTATCCCACGATCAAAGCCGCCCCGTGGACACCCTTGACCATAAGCTTTCTGCTTGTTTATCTCGCACTGGTGCTCACCCCAGTCATTCTCGACCGAAAGGAGGACAGACAATGGAACTCTTCACGCTCAACCACTTGAATTTTGCATACCCGGAGCAGGAAAAGCAGGCCGTTTCCGATCTCACGCTGTCTGTCCATGCCGGGGAATTTCTGGTACTCTGCGGCCCGTCTGGCTGCGGAAAATCGACGCTTCTGCGGCAGCTGAAGCCTGTGCTTGCCCCGCACGGGCGCAGGAGCGGCGAGATTCTGTTTGAGGGCAGACCCTTGGACAAGGTATCGCAGCGCGAACAGACAGAGAAAATCGGGTTTGTCCAGCAGAGTCCGGAAAACCAGATCGTAACCGACAAGGTCTGGCACGAACTTGCCTTTGGACTGGAGTCTCTCGGCTATGACACACCAACAATTCGCCGCAAAGTGGCAGAAATGGCAAGCTTCTTTGGGATCCAGACGTGGTTTCACCGCTCTGTTACGGAACTGTCCGGCGGGCAGAAGCAGCTTTTGAATCTTGCATCCGTGATGGTTCTGCAGCCAAAGGTTTTGATTCTCGACGAGCCGACAAGCCAGCTTGACCCCATTGCAGCTTCCGATTTTCTTGCCACACTCAGCAGGCTCAACCGGGAGTTGGGCACAACTGTCATTCTGACGGAGCACCGGCTGGAAGAGGCGTTCAGTCTCGCCTCGCGCGTGGCCGTGATGGATAAGGGCCAGCTTCTTTGCACCGGTACACCTGCCGAAGTGGGCGCCGAGTTAAAGGCCAACGGCAGCACCATGTTTTTGGCAATGCCGGCCGCCATGCGGATTTGGAGCGCCGTGAATTCCGATACAAGCTGCCCCGTTTCCGTCTGCGACGGCCGGAACTGGCTGCTGGATTATGCAAAAACACATAAACTGTCCCCCATCCCAGAAGGAAGCAAACATGTGCCGCAGGCGGAAACTGTCGTGTCGGTACAGGGACTCTGGTTCAAATATGAAAAAGACCTGCCCGATGTGCTCAAAGGCTTGTCCCTAAAACTCCGCAAAGGCGAATTTTTGGCGCTCCTCGGCGGAAACGGCACGGGCAAGACCACCACGCTTAAGCTGCTGGCAAGCCTGAAAAAGCCGTATCGCGGAGAGTTGACTATCAGCGGCAGTGTTGGACTGCTTCCGCAGAATCCGCAGACGCTGTTTGTAAAGCCGACCGTGCGCGAGGATTTGCTGGAACTTCTGCCGAAAGCGGAACGCCGGTCTGCGCGTCTGGCGCAGATTGTTTCGCTGTGCGGTCTTGCAGACTTACTAGACCAACATCCCTATGATCTCTCCGGCGGAGAGCAGCAGCGCGCAGCGCTGGCAAAGATTCTGCTCCTGAACCCGGATATTCTGCTTCTCGACGAGCCGACAAAAGGCTTGGACGCAGAGTTCAAGCAGACGTTCGGGCAGATTCTCCGTACGCTCCAAGTGTCCGGCACAGCAATTTTAATGGTTAGCCACGATATCGAGTTCTGCGCAAAATATGCTGATCGCTGCGCGTTGTTTTTCGACGGAAGCATCGTTACAGAAGCGGCTCCCCGTACCTTCTTCAGCGGAAACAGCTTCTACTCGACCGCCGCAAACCGCATCGCGCGGGATGTGCTGCCCGAAGCTGTCACGCCCGAGGACGTGATCGCCGCCTGCGGTGGTACCGTTGAAGCAGAACCGGCCTTGCCGGAATGCAAGCATGTTCCGGCAGTACCGGAAAAAGAAACGCAGGTATTAAAAAAACTCCCGGTCTGGCGCAAGATTCTTGCCGCCGTGTCCGGTTTTGCATCGTTAGCCCTGACCGTTCAGGCCATTGGCGCAACAGACCTCACGAATCTCATTGACGCAGGCGGTTTGACCGCATTCGCAGACAGCCAGCTGCGCCTGTACGGCATTCTGCTTATCTGCCTGCTTGTGTTTGCGCTGTCTGTCAGCCGCAAAGCAGACTGGCCGGACGCTTTGATACAACCGCCCGCAAAAAAACGAAAGCTTCGCAAGCGGACAATCATTGCGACGCTGCTTATCCTGCTTTTGATTCCTCTGACGCTGTTTCTTGGCCTGTACTGCTTCGGCGGGCGAAAGTACTATTTTACGTCGCTGCTGATTCTGCTTGAATGTATGCTGCCGTTTTTCCTGATTTTTGAGGGCAGAAAGCCGCAGGCACGCGAACTTGTCCTGATTGCCGTTCTCGTTGCGCTGAATGTGGCAGGCCGCGCCGCATTTTTCATGCTGCCGGAATTCAAGCCGGTCGTCGCCATGACGATTCTGGCTGGTGTGGCCTTTGGCGGCGAAACGGGCTTCCTCGTCGGCGCTATGACCATGCTGGTGTCTAATATGCTGTTTTCGCAGGGGCCGTGGACGCCATGGCAGATGTTTGCCATGGGCGCAATCGGCTGGTTGGCGGGAATTTTGTATCGCAAGGGCGTGCTGCGGCGTTCAAAACTCAGTCTGTGCATCTTCGGCGTGATCGCCTCGACCGTGATCTACGGCGGCATTATGAATCCAGCGTCGGCCCTCATGTGGGCACAGTCCGTCAACTGGAAGATCATTCTAAGCTATTATATTTCCGGCATCCCGGTCGATCTGGTGCGTGCAATCGCCACATTCTTCTTCCTCTGGCTCGGCGCAGAACCGATGCTGGAAAAGCTGGACAGAATAAAAACAAAATACGGCTTAGCGGAGTAGATTCCGCTAAGCCGTATACTCGCATTCTTAGTGACCGGCGGCACTTGGAATATCCTGAAGTGCGAAGCGATATTCCTGCTCTGCGTCGGGATATTTCTCCCGGTCAACCTTGCTCAAAAACATGGCAAGTGGACGCACCCACAGGCCGCCATCTCCGTAAAGCTTCCGGTAAATTACGCAGGGTTCCCCACTCTCAGAGTTCTTCGCAAGCGCCTCTACAAGATAGTAATCACCTTTGAAATGACGGTAGACCCGCCCGATCTGAAGCTGCTGCATGCTGCTTCTCTCCTTTCGCAGTAAATGTCCCGCAGGCCGGTTTAACCGGCCTGCGGGCTTTTGGTTTTATTTTGTCAGCTTGTTTTTGTCGAAGAAATACTCTTTCGTCAGCTTCGCCACGACGCCGGACAGGGCAAACAGGGCGATAAAGTTCGGAATCGCAATGAGGCCGTTGAACGTATCGGCAATATCCCACACCACGTCGAGAGACGCGACCGCACCGATCACGACGACGATGATGAACACCACCTGATAAGCCTTCGAGACTTTGAGGCCGAACAGATACTGGACACAGCGGCTGCCGTAGAGCGACCATCCAAGAATCGTTGTAAACGCGAAAAGCATCAGCGCCAGCGCGACAAAGACGGAAGCGAATTTCTGGCCGAACATGGTGGCAAACGCGGCAGTGATGAGTTCGGAGCCGACTTTATGGCCGAAGGTGATGTCTACGCCGCTGCAAATGATAGTCAGGGCCGTCAGGGTGCAGATGACAATGGTATCGGCAAAGACCTCAAAAATGCCGTACAGGCCCTGTTGGACTGGACTCTTGGTATCAGCCGCCGCGTGGGCAATGGCTGCAGAACCGAGGCCGGCTTCGTTGGAGAATGCGCTTCTGCGCAGACCCCAGACGATCGTCTGCTTGAGCGCAATGCCACTAGCTGCGCCGCCGAGCGCCTTGGGTGTAAACGCTGTGGCAAAAATCTTGCCGAAAGCCGGGCCAATATTGCCGGCATGGCCGAAAATCACGACCAGCGCGAAGATGATGTACAAAACGCTCATAACTGGGACAAGTTTTTCCGCCACGGCGCCGATGCGCTTGATGCCGCCGAAAAGGATTACACCGATCAGCGCGGCAATCACAACGCCGAACACGAAGTTCAGCAGCTTCCGCTCCCCTTCCGCTGCCGGGATAAAGGCGTCGATGGCGTCGTTCAGGGAGCCAACGATGGAGTTGACCTGCGACATGTTGCCGATGCCGAAGGAGGCGACGGCCGCAAAGACGCAGAACAGAATGCCGACCCACTGCCAATGCTTGCCGAGGCCGTTTTTGACGTAGTACATCGGGCCGCCGACCCAGTCACCCTTCGCGTCGCGCTCGCGGTACTGGATAGACAGTGTAACCTCGGAATATTTGATCATCATACCGAGCAGCGCCGCCAGCCACAGCCAGAACACTGCGCCGTAGCCGCCGAGCGCGATGGCCTGCGAGGTGCCGACAATATTGCCGGTGCCGACCGTCGCGGCCAGTGCCGTTGTGACGGCCTGCAGGGGCGTGACCGCGCCTGCGCCTGCCTCCTGCTTCTGGAACATCTTTCCGACCGTGTTTTTCATCGCATAGCCGAAGCGCGTGAACTGAATCCCGCGATTGCGAATGGTCAGATACAGACCGCCGACGATGGTACATGGCAGAAAGATATACAGCCATGCGACCGTATTCAGGGTCCCCGTAAAGAAATTGATGATAGCTTCCATAGTTCTCCTTTCCGGACATCCCGCGGACGTCCATCTCCCTTTTTAGAATATAAAAGTATGGAACACACTATACCATAAAATAGCTTTTTAATCAATTTAAATGATTACACAGCAATGTAGAAAATTGCTGTGGACATTTGTTCATATTGCGAGGACATGCACAAAATTTAAATATCCCGCGAAAAAGGGATTGACGCAGCGGAAAAAACGTGCTATATTATTCAGGCAATCGGGATGCTAGTGTGGCTCAGTCGGTAGAGCAGCTGATTCGTAATCAGCAGGTCGCCGGTTCAAGTCCGGCCACTAGCTCCAGAAACCCGCAGAAATCGTGAGATTTCTGCGGGTTTTCTCTTTTATTTGTTCGGATTTTCGGGTAGCAAATTTGCCTGACCCACACCGTGACCCACACGGCGAAATGTCCAAAGAGCGGCGGAGAGGATGTTTGTCTTATCCTCTCCGCTGCTCTGTGTTTTCAGGTAAACTTTTTCCTGCTGCAAGCGGTTGCTGTTTGCCCAAATGTACGTTATATTTGACATATCCAAAAATTTTTTGAAACAATGTGCTGTTTTGAGCTCCTGAATTGTTATATCTATGAGGCCTCAAAGAAATGGAGAAACAGACAGATGAAACGAGAACAGGTGTTGGCACTCTATGACGCATATGCCGACAGCATCTATCGTGTGGCGCTTGGGTATCTGCGTTCGCCGCATGACGCGGAGGACGCGGTACAGGCGGTTTTCTGCAAGCTGATGGAGCAGAAACTAAGCGTCTACCCCGGTCGGGAGCGTGCATTTTTGACAAAGCTGACGGTAAACCACTGCAAAAACCAGCTTGCAGCAGCAAAACGTTTTGTTCCGGATGCATTAGACGATCTGATCCTGCCGGCAGAGCCGGCGGATCGTACGCTCTACCGCGCCGTGATGGAGCTGCCGGAGAAATATCGCGTAGTGATCGTCCTGCACTGCATGGAGGGGTACGCCCTTTCCGAAATCGCCGGATTCCTGCATATCACTACTTCTGCCGTTTCCATGCGCCTGCACAGGGCGCGAAAAATGTTGGACGAACAACTCGGGAGGGATTGACATGGAACAAAATTTTAAGCGTATTGCAGATTCTGTTCGCCTGCCGGACGGTAGCCGAACGCGCATCCGCGCGCAGATCGCCTCCCACCGGGAAAAACAGGAGGCTTCTATCATGAAAACCAAAAAGCATTTGCCACGTTTGGCGATTGCGCTGATCGTCGCGCTGGCACTATCGCTGACAGCGGCTGCCGCAGTCTATGCATTCCGCAACTCGATCCTCGTATCTGACAAAAGCGACATTCCAGAGCCGCAGGGCGACACGCCAGTCGCGGTCGCGGTCTCGTTTCCGAACGGGGATGTGCCGCATTCGCTGGAGGACGTAACCGAGGCACGCCGCATTACTGCCGATGAGTGGGAAAACGGAGAAAAAATCGGTGGCGGCGGCTCCGGTTGGGATTCCGCAGAGGTTCTCAGCAGCGACACGACGCTCTCCATCCGGCGCATTACGCGCGAAGACGGTGCGGAAAAGATGGAGTATATGGCGGAGAACCCCAACGATCTGGTTCCGTTTTTAAGCGACAAATTTGCTCTGGATCTGACGTGGATGAATGAGAACTATCGCTTTGTGCCGGAAACCGGCATTGCGTATGTCGTGCGCGACCCGGGCGGCGCATTTATAGGCAATTATTTCTCTGCACTCTACGGCGCGGCGGACGGCAAGGGGTATATCAGCTTTGAGCTTCGATATGACACGTCATGGGAAAACAGCAGCCAGCGCTACATTGTGGATGGCTCGTATGAAAAGGCGTATTATTACACCACGCAAAGCGGCTGCGAATTCCTGATTACGGCAGACAGCGGCCATGTTTGGGCAGAATGCTGCACCGCACACGCGAATGTCAGTTTGAGCGGGGCGTATCTGACAACCGACGCGGTCGAGCAGATCGTCGAGCATCTGGCTCTTTCGATCAAGGAATAAAGGCACAATGCGCCGGAGGAAGACTTGGAGCATTCCTCCGGCGCTCCTGTGCTTTTACATCACTTGTGCCATGAAATTGCCCATCTTTTCGGCTGCGCTTTCCTGCATCTGCCGTGTGACGTGGGTGTAGGTTCTTAGCGTGAATCCCGCGTCGAAATGACCGAGCATGCTGGACACCGTTTTTACGTCTACGCCGTTTTGGAGCGCCAAGGTCGCGAATGTGTGTCGTAAGTCGTGAAATCTCAGGTGTTCCAGCCCTGCATCCTTTAGGATCTTCTTGTGGATGTTGACCACCGAGTCCGGGTGGTACATCTCGCCCGTTTTAGGTGATGGGAACATCCACGGGTTGCTCGGGTGCTTCTGATGCTCCGCGATTAGCAGATCGACGGCATCCTGCGGGATTGAGATTTTTCTGATCGAGTTTTCTGTTTTCGGGCGTGTGATGTCCGGTTCGCCTGCATTGTTTCGCGCTGCCTGTTTGCTGACGGAGATGGTTTTGTTCTCAATGTCCAAGTCTGACCATTGGAGCGCGACCAGCTCGCCCTTGCGTAAGCCGCTGATGAGTTCGAGATAGAACATCGGCAGGACGCCACGCTGGTCGGCGGCTGTCAAATAGGACTTGATTTGCTCTGGCGGCAGGATCTTCATTTCGTGCTTCGGGATTTTGGGCGGAATGCAGTCGTCTGCCGGGTTTCGGACAATCAATCGCTCCTTAACCGCGCGGTCGAGTGCGTTGTGCAGCATCGTGTGGATGCCGCGAATCGTCGAATCGCTCAGCCCCGGTTGCTTGCCTTTCTGCGCTTCGCGGAGCCGCCCGTGTTCCTGTAGGTCTTTGTAGAGCCATTGCAGATCGCGTCCGGTCAGCTTTTTGAGCGGAATATCGCCAATACGCGGCGTGATATGCAATTCGATGCCGCGCCGGTAGTATTC
>OLFY01001781.1_pt1 | contig 24816 bp, 21 predicted proteins | sample 1605611 | NCBI WGS metagenome assembly OLFY01 (sample SAMEA3888923, study PRJEB22519) | human gut metagenome | biome: human gut; feature: human-associated habitat; material: faeces | place: Denmark | collected 2011
CCGCCGGAGCGGTGCTTAAGCCGTCAGGCGGGAATTGTGCGGTGTTGCCTTATATAATTTGTGCCCTAAAGGGCGAACCTGTAAGGTTTAAGCATAATTTTACAACAGTTAGTTATGACTGAGTTAGACCAAAAAGACGGGTGATGTGCAGATTGGATTTTATGTGTGGATCACACACCGCTGGCGGGCCGCTGGACCGTCGGGCACGCTACCCGCCGCAGCTCTGTGGGGCGGCGGCCGGTATGGCGGCGGAAGGCCGCGGCAAACCGGCTGGGGTCCTCGTAGCCGACACGGTGCGCGATCTCGGCCACCGGCAGGTCGCTCTCCTGCAAAAGCTGGGCGGCGGTGTCCATGCGCAGCCCGCGCAGGTAGCTGGCCACCGGCACGCCGTACAGCGCCTTAAAGCAGATCTTCAGCGAGCTTTGGGAAAGATGGAACCGTGCGGCCAGCTCGGGCAGGGTAATACGGCTGCCCTGGTGGGTCAGCAGGTAGTCGTGGGCCTGGCGGGTGTGCTCCAGCTGCATCCGGTCAAAGTAGGGCGTCTGGGGTGTGTCGGCCTCGGCATAGCGGCTGACCAGCTCGTCCCAATGCTCCAGCGCGGCGGCGGCCACGCAGGGGTCATACATAATGCCGCTGTTGCGTTCAATTTCGCGGCGGCAGGCGGCGCCGGTCATGGCCGGGCGGTAACTGCGGCTGCTCATCATGGCGTCGATGGAATCCGCCACCGCCAGAATGCGCGACCCCAGCGGGATATCGGCGCCGCGCAGGCCGTCGGGATAGCCGCGGCCGTCCCACCGCTCATGATGGTGGCGCACCAGCACGGCAATCTCTTTGAAATCATCGACCTTGCGCAGAATTTCATACCCGGTGACGGGGTGGCGGCGCATTTCCTCCCACTCGGGGCTGGTCAAAGGCCCGGCCTTGCGCAGCACGGAATCCGGCACGGCAATCTTGCCGATATCGTGCAGGTGGGCGGCCATGTGAAGGAGCGTCGTCTCATCCTCGCTCAAATCCAGGGCGTTGGCCAGCACCAGTACCATGTCGGCTACCCGGTCGGAGTGCTTGGCGGTGTAGGCATCGCGGGCGTCCATGGCGGCGACGATGCTCTCGATCAGGTCATGATATTGCATCAGATGGCTTGTATTGTGCAGCGCGGTGTCCGGCCGCTGTGTCTGGTTTGCCATAGCCGCGTCTCCCTTCCAGTGGTTGTGGTTAGCATGGATTAACTGTTAGTTTAGACTATCTTACTGCGCGGCGCAAAATTTGTCAAGTGCGCGGCAAACACCTTGGAAAAAGAGTGTGGTTATACCTCCGTAGGGGCCGGGCGTGCCCGGCCTGCGACCTTGAGGTGGCTACCCATTTATCTGTTGCCATTGTAGGGCGGGGTCTTGACCCCTCCGGGGCGGCCTGAGGGCAGGCCGCCCTACAACCTCTGAGGAAACCGCATGCCAACTTGCGGGGAGTCGGGGATGCCGCCCCCTACAACTAGCGTGATACAGGGCAAAATGTTCGCTGTGCCAAATTTACTATCGGTTTCAGCTGTCTGATGTGCCGGACGGCTGTTTTTTTATACCCCTTGACAAATGCGGTTAGTCTATGCTATCTTATGGCTGGTTAGAAGTCACTAACCAAATGGTATCGCGTTGTCCCCTTCCGGGCATACTGTAAAAAGTATTTTATAGAGAAAGGACTTTGCATCATGAGCTATCTGGAAATTGAGAAAGTCATTGGCCGCGAGATCATCGACTCCCGCGGCAACCCCACCGTTGAGGCCGAGGTTTGGCTGGCGGACGGCACTATCGGCCGCGGCGCTGCCCCCAGCGGCGCTTCCACCGGCGAATTTGAGGCCCTGGAGCTGCGCGACGGCGACAAGAGCCGTTTCGGAGGCAAGGGCGTCAGCAAGGCCGTGGAGAACATCAACACCACCATCAACGAGGCTCTTGTCGGCATGGACGCCTCTGACATCTACGCCGTCGATGCCGCTATGCTGAAAGCCGACGGCACCAAGGATAAGTCCAACCTCGGCGCAAACGCTATCCTGGCCGTCTCCATCGCCGCGGCCCGCGCAGCCGCCATCTCTCTGGATGTGCCCCTGTACCGCTTCCTGGGCGGCGTGTCCGGCAATAAGCTGCCTGTGCCCATGATGAACATTCTGAACGGCGGCGCACACGCGGCCAACACCGTGGATGTGCAGGAATTCATGATCATGCCCGCCGGTGCCCCCAGCTTCAAAGAGGGCCTGCGCTGGTGCACCGAGGTGTTCCACGCCTTGCAGGCGCTGCTGAAGAGCAAGGGCTTGGCTACCTCCGTCGGTGACGAGGGCGGCTTTGCGCCTGATTTGGCCAGCGACGAGGAGGCCATCCAGTATATCCTCGAGGCTATTGAGAAGGCCGGTTACGTGCCCGGCAAGGACTTCGTCCTGGCTATGGATGCCGCCTCCAGCGAGTGGAAGGGAAGCAAGAAGGGCGAGTACAAGCTGCCCAAGTGCGGCAAGGTCTTTACCAGTGAGGAACTGGTCGAGCACTGGAAGCGGCTGGTCGAGAAATATCCGATCTACTCCATCGAGGACGGCCTCGACGAGGAGGACTGGGAAGGCTGGCAGCACATGACCAAGGAGCTGGGCGGCAAGGTGCAGCTGGTTGGCGACGACTTGTTTGTCACCAACACCGAGCGCCTGTCCAAGGGCATTAGCCTGGGCTGCGGCAACTCCATCCTCATCAAGCTGAACCAGATCGGTTCTGTCTCTGAGACGCTGGAGGCCATCAAGATGGCCCACAAGGCCGGTTACACCGCCATTGCCTCCCACCGCTCCGGCGAGACCGAGGACACCACCATTGCCGACCTGGCCGTTGCGCTGAACACCTGCCAGATCAAGACCGGTGCCCCCAGCCGCAGTGAGCGCGTTGCCAAGTACAACCAGCTGCTCCGCATCGAGGAAGAGCTTGGCGGCGCTGCGCAGTACCCGGGATTTGGGGCGTTTAATATTAAAAAGTAAATAACAGGGAAAAATCTTCGGGCTTGACAAAAAGCGTGCGGTAGGGGTGGAGCAGAGCCCCGCCCCTACGCATCTGTAGAAACAATCGCGCGTTTTTGGCGCAAGAAGCTTTGTAAAATTTCTGTAATGTTGCCGAGACAACATACGCAAACCCTGATTTTTTGGTATAGTATCTTTGCCGGGTGGGAAAACCCGGCTGTCCATAACTTAAAAGAGGTGCATAATGACAGATTTCAAACAGTGGGAAGGCTTTGAAGGCCGCATCTGGAAAGAGGAAGTCAACACGCGTGACTTCATCCAGAAGAACTACACCCCTTATGACGGCGATGAGAGCTTCCTCGCCGGCCCGACCGACGCTACCAACAAGCTGTGGGGCGCTCTGCAGAAATTGCAGAAGGCCGAGCGCGCCAAGGGCGGCGTTCTGGACATGGAGACCGAAGTCGTCTCCGGTCTGACCGCTTACGGCCCCGGCTACATCGACCCCGAGCTGAAGGACCTTGAAAAGGTCGTCGGCCTGCAGACCGACAAGCCCCTAAAGCGCGCCTTCATGCCCTACGGCGGCATCAAGATGGCGGAACAGGCCTGCACCACCTACGGCTACCAGCCCAGCGAAAAGCTGCACGAGATTTTCACCAAGTACACCCGCACCCATAATCAGGCTGTGTTTGATGCCTACACCCCCGAGATGAAGAAGGCACGCCACAGCCACATCGTCACCGGTCTGCCCGACACCTACGGTCGCGGCCGTATCGTCGGCGACTACCGCCGCGTAGCCCTGTACGGCGTCGATTACCTCATCAAGGCCAAGCAGAACGACTTTGCCAACTGCGGCGACGGCACGATGACCGAGGAGGTCGTCCGCCAGCGCGAAGAAATTGCAATGCAGATTTCTGCCCTGAAAGGCATGAAGGAGATGGCTGCCGCCTACGGCTTCGACATCTCCCAGCCTGCTGCCAACGCCAAGGAGGCTGTCCAGTGGCTGTACTTCGGCTATCTGGCCGCCATCAAGACCCAGAACGGCGCGGCTATGTCCGTCGGCCGCGTGTCCACCTTCCTGGATATCTACATCCAGCGCGACCTCGACAACGGCACCCTGACCGAGACCGAGGCGCAGGAGCTGATCGACCACATGGTCATGAAGTTCCGTATGGTCAAGTTCGCCCGCATCCCCAGCTACAACCAGCTGTTCAGCGGCGACCCCGTCTGGGCGACCCTCGAGGTCGGCGGCATCGGCATGGATGGCCGCTCCATGGTCACCAAGAACGACTTCCGCTTCCTGCACACCCTCGAGAACATGGGCCCCGCCCCCGAGCCGAACATGACGGTGCTGTACTCCAGCGCCCTGCCCAAGACCTTCAAGGATTATGCGTCCAAGATCTCCATCGACACCTCCAGTGTCCAGTATGAGAACGACGATGTCATGAAGCCTGTCTGGGGCGATGACTACTCCATCTGCTGCTGCGTTTCTGCCACCCAGACCGGCAAGGAGATGCAGTTCTTCGGTGCCCGCGCGAACCTTGCCAAGTGCCTGCTGTACGCCATCAACGGCGGCGTCGATGAGAAACTCGGCGAGCAGGTCGGCCCCGCTTACGCGCCCATCACCGCTGAGTATCTCGACTACAATGAGGTCATGGCCAAGTACGATGTCATGATGGACTGGCTGGCTGGCCTGTACGTCAACATCCTGAACCTCATCCAGTATATGCACGACAAGTACTACTATGAGGCTGCCGAGATGGCCCTGATCGACACCGAGGTCCGCCGCACCTTCGCGACCGGCATTGCGGGCTTCAGCCATGTGGTCGACTCTCTGTCCGCCATCAAGTATGCCAAGGTCAAGTGCATCCGCAATGAGCAGGGCCTCGTCACCGATTACGAGATCGAGGGCGACTTCCCGAAGTACGGCAACGATGATGACCGCGCCGACGATATCGCCGTCGAGCTGCTGCGCAGCTTCCTGGAAAAGATCAAGCGCCGCCACACCTACCGCAACTCTGAGCCGACGACCTCCATCCTGACCATCACCTCCAACGTCGTCTACGGCAAGGCCACCGGCGCTATGCCCGACGGCCGCAAGGCATACACTCCGTTTGCCCCCGGCGGCAACCCGAGCTACGGCGCTGAGACCCACGGCCTGCTGGCGTCCCTCAACTCCGTTGCCAAGCTGCCCTACCACTGGGCGCTGGACGGCATCTCCAACACCCAGACCATCAACCCTGATGCCCTGGGCCACAGCGAGGGCGAGCGCGTGACCAACCTTGTGCAGGTTATGGACGGCTACTTTGACCAGGGTGCCCACCATCTGAATGTCAACGTCTTTGGCACCGAGAAGCTGCTGGACGCCATGGAGCACCCCGAGAAGGAGGAGTACGCCAACTTCACCATCCGTGTCTCCGGCTACGCGGTCAAGTTCATCGACCTGACCAAGGAGCAGCAGCTGGATGTTATTGCGCGTACCTGCCATAAGGTCCTGTGATTTTCTAAGCTGAATAAGGCCCGCAGCTGCGGCTGCGGGCTTTTTTGTGGTATACTGTGTTATACCACCCGGTAGGGGCCGGGCATGCCCGGCCCGCAGGTTTACGGCGCTGCCCCTTTCACGGTTCGCATCGCAGGGAGGGGTCTTGACCCTCCGCGGCGGCCAGAGGGCTGGCCGCCCTACAAGCGCCCGCAAAAGGAATGCGTAGGGGAGGGATTTATCCCTCCCGGGACGTGTGCGGCAGCCGCGGGGCGTCGAGGACGCCGCCCCCTACCAATTCATTTTCCCGATAAACGGAGGCACACTTTATGTCCGAAACCTTAGGCTACATCCATTCTGTTGAGACCTTCGGCCTTGTCGATGGCCCCGGCGTGCGGTATATCATCTTTTTGCAGGGGTGTGCCATGCGCTGCCAATACTGCCACAACCCCGAGACATGGGCCTTTACCAAAGATACCGCCAAGACCCCGCAGGAGGCCTTTACTGCCGCCTACCGCTACCGCAACTACTGGCGCAGCAACGGCGGCCTGACGATCAGCGGCGGCGAGCCGCTGCTGCAGATGGATTTTGTCAGCGAGGTGTTCCGGTTGGCACGCGCTAAAAAGGTGCAGACCGCGCTGGACACCAGCGCCCAGCCCTTTGCGCCCGACAATGCCGACTGGATGGCCCGCTTTGACCGCCTGCTGGAAAACACTGACCTCGTCATTCTGGATTTGAAAGAAATGGACGATGAAAAGCACAAAAAGCTGACCGGCCACAGCAACAAAAATATTCTGGCGATGGCGCAGTATGTGGCGTCCAAGGGCGTGCATTTGTGGATACGCCATGTGCTGGTGCCCGGCCTGACCGATGACGCCGACGGCCTGCGCGCGCTGGATGCATTCATTAAAACGCTGCCCACCGTGCGTCGGGTGGAAATTCTGCCCTACCACACGCTGGGGCTGTTCAAGTGGCAGAATTTGGGGATTCCCTATCCGCTGGACGGCGTGCGCGTGCCCACGGCGGAGGAAATCGCTGCGGCGGAGCAGCTGCTGCACGTACAGGATTACCCCGATGCCCCGAAAGGCTAATTTCTACAAAAATAGTGGGAATTATTTTTGAAAAACCCTTGACACCAGCGCTTCCATATGGTAAAGTATACTCGTGGTTAGGAACTGCTAACCATAACCAACCTCGAACCGTCAACCGGCTGTTTGCCTCTCCGGTACGGTTCCTGCCAATAACAGGCTGCGCCTCCGTTTTGGCGTTTTGCTCTGCGCCTTTTTAGCGGTCTGCTTATTGCGTTTTGCCCTCATCGTTCTCTGCTCCGGACGATGGGGGATTTTTTATTGATGTACCCCCCTTAGAGGGCGCACCAATAAAAAACAACCGCGTACAGCGGTTGTTCCGCTTACACCCGCCCGCGAACGCGGGCAAGGAAAGGAGACGGCCCGGCCCGCAAGCTTGCGCCAAATCCCTTTTTGCGGTTCGCATTGTAGGGGAGAAATTCATCCCTCCCGGGCACTTCCCGCTGCCGCAAACGACCACGGCGGCCAGAGGACTGGCCGCCCTACAACAAAAACGGCTTCCCCTTGGGGGGGAAGCCGTTTTCTATTTGCTGATCCTGTCGATCTCCGCCAATTCTTCGGTTGTAAACTTCATGTTCTGCACGGCCTTGATGTTATCCAAAATCTGCTGCGTCTTGGACGCGCCGATCAAAACGGTCGTGATCTCCTCGTGGCTCAGCAGCCAGGCCAGCGCCATTTCGGCCAGGGTCTGGCCGCGGGCGGCGGCGATCTCATTCAACGCGCGAATCTTTGCGATTTTTTCCGGTGTGATGTCCTTCTCCTTCAAAAAACGTCCGTCGGTGTGTACGCGGCTGTCGGCCGGGATGCCGTCCAGGTAGCGGTTCGTCAGCAAGCCCTGCGCCAGCGGGCTGAAGGTGATGATGCCCTTGTGCAGCTTCGCGGCGGTCTCTTTCAGCCCATTGTTTTCCACCGTGCGGTCGAAAATCGAATAGCGGTTCTGGTTGATGACGAACGGCACGTGCAGCTCGTCCAGAATGGCCGCTGCCTTTTCCAGTGTCGGGCCGTCGTAGTTGGACAGGCCCACATACAGCGCTTTGCCGCTGCGCACGGCCTGTGCCAGCGCACCCATTGTCTCTTCCAGCGGGGTGTTCGGATCCATACGGTGGTGGTAGAAAATGTCCACATAGTCCAGCCCCATGCGGCGCAGGCTTTGGTCAAGGCTGGCCAACAGGTACTTGCGGCTGCCCCAGTTGCCGTAGGGGCCGTCCCACATCTCGAACCCGGCTTTGGTGGAGATGATCAGCTCGTCGCGGTAGACGCCGAGGTCGTCCCGCAGAATTTTACCGAAATTCCGCTCGGCCGCGCCCGGCTCGGGGCCGTAGTTGTTGGCAAGGTCAAAATGGGTGATGCCGTTGTCGAACGCCGTGCGGCAGAGCGCGCGCATATTTTCGTAGGGTGCCGTGTCGCCAAAATTATGCCACAGCCCCAGTGAGACGGCGGGCAGCAGCAGGCCGCTATCGCCGCAGCGGCGGTAAGGCAGGACACAGTAGCGGTTCTGAGATGCCTGATACATGGTAAAAACCCCCTTTTATACTCCTATTATAAAAGCAGAAAAACGGACACACAATGGCAAAGGTGTACAAAAAATTGCGTTAAAATTTGTAGGCTTGACATAAATCCGATTTCGGATTATAATAAAAATCCGAAATCGGATTCTGAAAAGAGGTGCCCTATGCAGGAGAAACAGCGGCAGGTATATGATCTGCTTGAAATAACGAACCGCCAGTTCAATGAGTGCAACGCTCTGTACCACGCGGTGGCGCAGCGGTACGGCTTGTCGGACGCAGCATTCTGGGTGCTGTATGCGCTGCGCACTACGCATGAGCCGCAGACCCAGAACCGTATGGCGGCAGAGTGGGGGCAGCCCAAGCAGACGCTGAACTCTGCCGTTGCTGCCATGGTGAAAAAGGGGCTGGTGGAGCTTTGCCCGGGAAATGGCGCACACAGCGGTAGGATCGTGACCCTGACGGACGAGGGCCGTGCCCTGGCCGCCCGCACGGTGGAGCCGGTCATCGCAGCCGAGCAGCAGGCCATGACCCGTCAGGGTCTTGCTGAGGTCGAGCAGAACTGCCGACTGACCCAGCGGTATCTGGAATGCTTACGGCAGGAGTTTGAAAAAATTGCGCGGTAGGGGCCGGGTATGCCCGGCCCGCAGGCTGTCGAAAAACGCATGTTTGGGCGACCAATGGTCGCCCCTACAAGCGTGTTTACCGTAAAAACAGGAGCATTTATGTCAAAATCAAACCGGATCCAATTATCTGACCACTTTACCACCGGGCGGCTGCTGAAATTCACGGCATCGCCCATTATCATGATGATCTTTACGTCGATTTACACCATCGTGGATGGCTTCTTTGTCTCGAACTATGCGGGTAAAACGGCGTTTACGGCGCTGAACCTCATCTACCCGTATCTTCAGATGCTGGGCTGCCTCGGCTTTATGATCGGCACGGGCGGCAGCGCCCTTGTTGCCATGACGCTGGGCGCCGGCGATGAAAAGCGCGCAAACCGGCTGTTCAGTATGCTGGCGGTTGCAACCGCCGTGCTGGGTGTGCTGTTCAGCGCTTTCGGTCTTGCACTGCTGGAACCGGTAGCCGTGCTGCTGGGCGCAACGCCGGAACTGCTGCCCAGCTGCCTGCTGTATGGCCGCATTCTGCTGACGTTCCAGACGGCGTTCATGCTGCAATACCTGTTCCAAAGCTTCTTTATTGCCGCGGAAAAGCCCAAGCTGGGCCTGTTCTTCACGGTGGCAGCGGGTGCGACCAATATGGTGCTGGACTTCGTCCTTGTAGGTGTGGCGGGGCTGGGCCTGGCCGGCGCGGCGGCGGCTACCGTCATCAGCCAGATGGTCGGCGGCGTGGCCCCCATCTTCTACTTTATCAAGCGACGCCCCGGCTGCCGCTTATATTTCACCAAGCCACTGTTCAGTCTGCGGGAGCTGTTCAAGGCCTGCACAAACGGCGCGAGCGAGCTGATGACGAACATTTCGATGTCGCTGGTCAGCGCACTGTATAACATCCAGCTGCTCAAGCTGTTCGGTGCGGACGGCGTCGCGGCCTACGGCGTGCTTATGTATGTGGGCTTTGTGTTCGCGGCGGTGTTCATCGGCTATTCTCAGGGCACAGCGCCCATTGTCAGCTACCACTTTGGCGCGGACAATAAGGACGAACTGAAAAATCTGCTGCGCAAAAGTGCGGGCATCATTGCGGTGGCCGGGGTGGCGATGCTGGCTTCCAGTGAGCTGCTGGCCGGGCCGCTGGCAAAAATCTTTGTCGGCTACGATGCGGGCCTGCTGGCGCTGACGATACACGGCATGAAGCTGTACTCTATCAGCTTTATTCTGTCCGGGTTCAACATTTTCGGCTCGGCGTTTTTCACGGCGCTGAACAACGGCGCGGTGTCGGCGGCCATCAGCTTTTTGCGCACGCTGCTGTTCCAGATTGTGTCGATTTTGACCCTGCCGCTCCTCATTGGTGTGGACGGCATCTGGCTGGCGGTCGTGGCCGCTGAAACCATGGCGCTGGTGTGTACGGCGGGGTTTGTTGTGTGGGGACGCCGGAAATATGGGTATATGTAAAAAAGAGGACGCGAAAGCGTCCTCTTTTTTACGCCAAAAGGCTTCCCCCCTCGGGGCTGCGCCCGCAGGCGCGTGTCGAAGCGCAACCGCCGGAGGCGGCTCTTAGCGCGGAGACTGAAGCTGCCGCAAAGCGGACGGATGTGGGGCGAGCTTGCCTTGTTGCCCTTTTGCGGCTCAATATCGGCACACTCGCCCCTCATCCGGCCTCGGGCGGGGCCTCGGCCACCTTCCCCCGCGGGGGAAGGCTACCTTTCTTATTCCTCCTCCTCATCCTCCAAAATCTCCTGCGCGACCTCGCCGCGGCTGCGGCGGGTATCCATTGCGCCTTTCTCGATGAGGCGGTGGGCCTCGGTCTCGGTCATGCCCTTTTTCTCGATCAGATAGCACTTTGCGCGGTCAACGAGCCGCAGCTGGGCGATCTTATCCAGCAGCTTGGCGTTCTCGGCGCGCAGCACGGCCAAACGCTTGTAGTTGCTGGCCGCGATCTGTACGGCCTGCCGGAACTGGATCGCCGTGAACGGCTTGCCCAGTACCAGCACACCGAAATCCTGCAATTTGTCGGCGATCTGCTCGGCGGTGCCGGTCTTGGCCAGCAGAATGACGCCGGCGTCGGTTTTCTCGACGGCGGCGGTGCCCAGCTCATGGCCGAACTCGTCGGGCAGGGGCGTGTTGATGATGACGACCTCAAAGTCGTTGGAATCCATGCGGCGGCGTGCCTCGCCCCCGCTGGCGACAATGGTGGGGCGGGTGTAGCCCAGCTCCCCGATATGCCGCGCTAAATATTCATTGGCGTTGTTCCCGGCCGAAACGATCAATGCTTTGGCCATGGGCCGCCCTCCCTTCCTGATAAATTTTTGTGCCTGCCGTGTGCGGGCGGCGGAAAATTTCCGGGTGGGTCGTAGGGTCAAATAATCAGGAAGCTATGCGCTCTTTCCCAGCTGTCGGTGTCGGGGGCAGATTCGGCGTCGTGGCAGAGCTGGGTCTGGTACTCAAAATATTTGTTTTGCAGCGCGACCGGCAGCTCGGCGCTGATAAACTCGCTCTGGCCTGCTACGGTGATGGCCTCGCGCAGGGTGTGAGGCAGACTTTCCAGACCGGCAGCAGCGCTGGGGTGGAACAGGTTGCGGTTCACGGCCTCAGGCAGGGGCAGCTTGCGCTGGATGCCGTCCAGGCCGGCTGCCAGAATCAGCCCGATGACCAGATACGGGTTGCCCGCAGGGTCCGGGCCGCGCAGCTCCACGCGGCAGAACTCGCCGTGGGCGCTGGGCAGCCGCACCAGCTGGCTGCGGTTCTGGCGGCTCCAGCTCACGTAGAGCGGGGCCTCGTTGGCACCCAGCCGCGCGTAGGAGTTGGGGACCGGGTTGCAGAAGGCCGTCAGCTCCCGTGCGTGGGCAAGGATGCCCGCCACAAAATGCCCGGCCTCGCTGTCGGGGGTGAAATCACCGTCAAACAGGTTCTTGCCGTCCCGCAGCAGCGAGACATTGACGTGGAGGCCGCTGCCCGGCTGGTTGGCAAGGGGCTTGGGCATAAAGCTGGCAAACAGGCCGTTGCGGGCCGCAATGGCTTTGACCGTGCTCTTGAAAGTATTCAGATTATCGGCGGATTTCAGCGCCGTGGTGTAGCGGAAGCAGACTTCGTTCTGGCCGTGGCCGCTCTCGTGGTGGCTGTGCTCGGGGTGCAGGCCCATTTCCTCGATGGCAAAGCAGATCTCCCGGCGGATGTTCTCGCCCTTGTCCAGCGGCGGAATGTCAAAATAGCCGCCCATATCCAGCGGGATGCGGGTGGGGTTGCCGTTCTCGTCCGTCTCAAACAGATAGAACTCGCACTCGCAGCCCACATTGCAGGTCAGGCCCATGGCGCGGGCGCGCTTGACGACGGATTGCAGGTAGCCGCGGCAGTTGCCCTCGAACGGTTTGCCGTTGGGCAGCGTGATATCGCAGTACATACGGATGACGCGGCCCTCGGTAGGCCGCCAGGGCAGCACGGTGGCGGTGTCAGGGTCGGGCCAGAGCACCAGGTCGCTCTCTTCCACGTTCATGAACCCGGCGATGGACGAGCCGTCGAAGCTGACGCCCTCGGCAAAAGCGCGGGGCAGTTCACTGGCAAAGAGGGAAACATTTTTCTGGTTGCCGAAGATATCGCAGAACGTCAGTTTGGCAAACTTGACGTCGTTGTCCTCAACAAAATTGAGAATGTCCTGTGCGGTGCGTTTCATAGGGGACCTCCTGTAAAAGCCTTCCCCCAAGGGGGAAGCCACACATACTCGAAAGGCCCACCTTGTGCGAGGCGGGCCTTCCGAGCTGGTGTAAGAAATAGGAAAAGGAGAATGGCGTGATGTGGGCGGGCTGCTGCTTGCGGGGAAGCAGCCCATCCCGTAGGGGCGCATTCTATATGCGCCCGTCAACAGGCAGCCCCTTGCGGGCGGATATGGAATCCGCCCCTACAGAGCCGCGCGGAGAATGCCCTTACATTACTCGGTATAGAACAGCATACGAGAGTAGCAAGGCAGCGGCCAGTAGTCCTCGTCGACCAGGCTCTCGGCCTCGTCGGCGGCGGCACGCAGGGCGTCCATAGCGGGAATGACCTCGTCGTGGAAGGCGTGTGCCTTGGCGGCCTCGTCGTCCATGGCGCTGACCTTGTCGGTGACTTCGGTCAGGGTGTCGGCAGCGTCGGACATTTCGTCGGTGTACTTGCTCAGGCGGGTCAGGACCTTCGTCTCGGCCTTGGTGGAGATACCCTCGACTGCGGCGGTCTTGGCAGCGGCACTGGATGCGACCTCACCCATGTAAGCGGTGGCGGCGGGGATCAGCTGCTTGTTGGCGATCTTGAGCATCGTGCGGGCCTCGATGTTGAGGATCTTGGAGTAATGCTCCATCTCGACCTCGTAGCGGCTCAGCATCTCGGTCTTGGTCAGGACGCCGAACTCCTCCATCAGGGCGATGTTCTTGTCGTCCTTCAGGGCAATCATAGCATCGGGGGTGCACTTGCGGTTCGGCAAACCGCGGCGCTCGGCCTCCTGCTCCCACGCATCGCTGTAGCCGTTGCCGTTGAAGATCACGCGGCGGTGGGCGTTCAGTGTTTTCTTGACCCAGGCGGCGGCAGCGCACTCAAAATCGGCGGCGTCGGCGGTCTCGGCCACGAACTCCTTCAGGCTCTTGGCCACGGCGGTGTTCAGGATGGTGTTCGCGTCGGACAGGTTCTCGGCAGAGCCGGGCATACGGAACTCAAACTTGTTGCCGGTGAAGGCGAAGGGGGAGGTACGGTTGCGGTCGGTGGTATCCTTGCTGAACTTGGGCAGGACGTCAACACCCAGATCCATCTTCATCTTGATCGGGCCCGCATAGGGGGAGTCGGTGCAGATGGCATCAATGACAGCTTCCAGCTCCTCACCGACGAAGATAGAGATGATGGCCGGGGGTGCCTCGTTAGCACCCAGGCGGTGGTCGTTGCCCGGGGTGGCGACGGAGGTGCGCAGCAGGTCGGCGTAGTCGTCAACAGCCTTGATGACAGCGGACAGGAACACCATGAACTGCAGGTTCTCCATCGGGGTGTCGCCGGGATCCAGCAGGTTTTCGTGCTTGATGCCAATGGACCAGTTGTTGTGTTTACCGCTGCCGTTGACGCCCTCGAAAGGCTTCTCGTGCTGCAGGCAGACCAGGCCGTGCTTGTCGGCGATCTTCTTCATCATCTCCATCGTCAGCAGGTTGTGATCGATGGCGACGTTGGTGGTGTCGTAGATGGGGGCCAGCTCATGCTGACAGGGGGCAACCTCATTGTGCTTGGTCTTGGCGGGGATGCCCAGCTTCCACAGCTCCTCGTCCAGCTCCTTCATAAAGCCGGAGACGATGGGGCGGATGGTGCCGAAGTAGTGCTCCTCCAGCTCCTGGCCCTTGGAGGGGGCGGAGCCGAACAGCGTGCGGCCGCAGAGCACCAGGTCAAGGCGCTTCTCGTAGTCTTCCTTTTTAATAAGGAAGTACTCCTGCTCGGGACCGACGGTGGTGACCACGCGGTCAACATCCTTGCCGAACAGATGCAGCACCTTGCAGGCCTGGTCGGAGATAGCCTGCATCGAGCGCAGCAGCGGGGTCTTTTTGTCCAGAGCCTCGCCGGTGTAGGAGCAGAACGCTGTGGGAATGCAGAGCGTGTCGTCTTTCACGAAAGCGTAGCTGGTGGGATCCCAGGCGGTATAGCCGCGGGCCTCGGCGGTGGCGCGCAGGCCGCCGGAGGGGAAGGAGGAAGCATCCGGCTCGCCCTTGATCAGCTCTTTGCCGGAGAACTCCATGATGGCAGTGCCGTCCGGCTGGGGGCTGACAAAGCCGTCGTGCTTCTCACTGGTGATGCCGGTCAGGGGCTGGAACCAGTGGGTGTAATGGGTCGCGCCCTGCTCAATGGCCCAGCGCTTCATGACGCTGGCCACGACATTGGCGACCTCAAGGTCAAGCGGCTGACCCTTTTCAATCGTCGCTTTCAGACTCTTGTAGGTCGAGCTAGGCAGACGCTCGCGCATCTCATGCTCGTTGAAGACTTTGCTGCCGTAAAGTTCCATAACGGTTGCTGCCATACTTCTTACTCCTTTATTTCCTCTATTTACAGAAAAAGGGCGCTGCGAAAACACATTCGCAGCGCCCTTGCTGTTATGCCTCTATTATACGGGGTAAGCCCGCAAAATGCAAGTGGCAATTTGACGAAAGCAGGGCAGGATTTTCAGTGGAAAACTGGCAGGATTGTGAGGTGCGTGCGGCGGACGGAATGTGGTATAATTTCAGATAAGGGATAAAAGATAGCATGGGAGGGATTCATCCCTCCCGTGGACCTTATGGCAGCGGGAACTTTGCGGGCGGATATGGAATCCGCCCCTACGCGCAGCGCCGTAGGGGCCGGGCATGCCCGGCCCGCTGCTGTACGGAATTGCAGCGATAACGGATAGGTTGAGGGCCGGACATGTCCGGCCCCTACAGGGGAGGCAAGGATAAACATGGAAATCGAACGCAAATGGATGGTCACGGGCTGGCCGGCAGGGCTGGAGCAGACCTCCGTTTATAATATGGATCAAGGTTACATCAGCGTGCGGCCCACGGTGCGCATCCGGCGCGAGGCTTTGCAGGGCGGGCGCACGGCGCTGGTGCTCTGCTTTAAAGGTGCGGGCGGTTTGAGCCGGGAGGAAATCGAAACGGAAATCAATGCCGAACTGTTCGCCAAGCTCGAACATTTAATAGGTAAGCCGCTCATCCACAAGGAGCGCCGCGGCTATCGGCTGCCCGGCGGGCTGACGCTGGAAGTCAACTGCGTGGATCCCGACCTGCCCACCGCCTTCTGGTATGCCGAGGTCGAGTACGAAACCGAAGCCCAGGCCCTCGCCTGGGACCCGGCTGCCTGCGGCCTGGCCGACTACCTCCACGATGAATGCACCGGTAAACCCGGCAGCAGCATGGGAGAATACTGGCTCAAGACGCGGGGGTAAGTAAGATACTGCCCAGAAAGGACATATTGTAATGGTTTTTTCAAGCGCGATATTTTTGTTCGCGTTTTTGCCGATTGTGCTGCTGCTCTACTGCCTTGCAGGGCAGCGGCTGAAAAACGGTATCCTGTTGGCGGCCAGCCTTTTGTTCTACGCATACGGAGAGCCAAAATTCGTATTCGTCATGCTGGCGTCTATCGTGTTGAACTACGCTTTTGCTATGCTCATCGAACTGCCCGGCTATGGGTCAAAACGCTGGCGCAGGGACTGGCTGCTGGCGGCGCTGGCGTGTGATCTGGGCATTTTGTTTGTATTTAAATATCTGAACTTCTTTGGGCATATGGTGGGTAAGGCGCTGCACATCGACCTGCAGCTGCCCAGCATTGCGCTGCCTATCGGCATCTCGTTTTTTACGTTCCAGGCGCTGTCCTACGTAGTGGATGTCTACCGCGGTACGACCCGCGTGCAGCGCAACCCTTTCTCGCTGGCGCTGTACATATCGTTCTTCCCGCAGCTGATCGCGGGTCCCATCGTGCGGTACAGCACGATCGCTGAACAGATCGATGACCGCAAGGTCACGCCGGAAAAACTCTCCCAGGGTGTGCAGCGGTTCATCGCCGGCTTCTGCAAAAAAGTGCTGCTCGCCAACAATGTCGCCCTTGTGGCAGAGGCAGCTTTCGACGTACACGGGGAAAAATCCGTGGCGCTGCTGTGGGTCGGCTCGCTGGCCTACACGCTGCAAATTTTCTTCGATTTCTGCGGCTATTCCGATATGGCAATCGGCCTGGGCAAGATGTTCGGCTTTGAGTTTGAGGAAAACTTCAATTATCCCTACATGGCAAAGTCTGTCACGGACTTTTGGCACCGCTGGCATATCTCGCTGAGCCAGTGGTTCCGCGATTACGTCTACTTCCCGCTGGGCGGTTCCCGCGTGACACCTGCGCGGCATATCTTTAATTTGTTCGTTGTGTGGTTTTTGACCGGCCTATGGCACGGTGCAAATTACACTTTCCTGGCTTGGGGCATGATGTACTTTGTCATGCAGCTGGTGGAAAAGTTCCTTGTCAAGCCGCAGCGGCTGAACGGCGCGACGGCGATGGGGTGGCGTGTAGTAACGCTGCTCATCGTCAACTTCGGCTGGGTGCTGTTCAACTCACTGAGTATTGCGGACGCAAAGCAGTATATCTTCGGGATGCTGGGTCTGCGCGGCCTGCCGTTATGGAGCGCCGCCGTGACAGGTTCTTTTCGGGAATATGGTGTGTTTTTGCTGTTGGGGGTCATGTTCTCCACCCCTATTACCAAGGTGTGCGGCCAGCGGCTGTGCTTAGGGCGCGCCGGAACTGCCTGGCAAAAGGTGCTGCTGCCCCTGGGGCAGATAGCGGTCTTTGCATGGGCAGTGTCCTTTGTGGTGCTGGGGGCCCACAACCCATTCATCTATTTCAACTTTTAGTAAGGAAGTAAGTCCATGAAGGTAATACAGAAGCACCACCTTGTGCAGTACATACAAGACCACCTGCTCACGGTACTGTTCTTTGCGGCCATCGGCATCATATCCCTTGCCAGCTGCCTGACGCTGCTGCATTCCTACGTGACAAAGACAGCCATCAACAACCAAGCCACCGGTACTGAGAACGCCCTGGAAGCAGACTTTTCCGCGTCGATTCTAGGCAAAGATATGTTTTTAAACCTGAACGGCGGGGTGCGGCGGCTGCTGGGGCAGCGGCGGATGAACGAGGTCGTCAAACTGAACAATGGCTGTCTGATCCTGGATAGTGACCGCCCGAAGGATGAGGACATCCAATATAGTGCGGATGCGATGAAAGCCCTGCAAGATAAGCTGGCGGCGCAGAACATCCCGATGCTCTACGTAATGACACCGTCCAAAGTTTCACCAACTGACCCGGAATTGCCGACGGGAGAGGTAGAATACCTGAACGAAGGAATGGACAAACTCTATGCGGCTCTGGATGAGCAGGGCGTGTCCTCACTGGATCTGCGGCCTGCGTTCGAGGCGTATCCCGGCGGGTACTATGCATTGGAGTTCAAGACGGATCATCACTGGAATATGGTGGGAGCGTTTTGGGCCTACAAGCAGATCGTGGCACGTATGGAGGATATGCTGGATGTTGAGATTCCCGCAGCGCTGACGGACCTGGACAGCTACAACATTACAACGTATAAAGATGTAGAGTTTGGCGGTTATGGGCAGCGAACGGGAATTGCCTTCTCCGGGGCAGAAGACTTTGACCTGATAGAACCGGACTACGACACAGATATCGTGAATGTGACGACCGGCGAAACAGGGAGCTTTACGGATGTACTGACCCGCAAGCAGGAACTGGAAGCGAACCCGGAAAAGTTCAGAAAAGTGGTCTTGTATGACTATTTCTTCAACAAAGCGTTTGACACTTTCTCCAATCAGGGGACACCGTGTGATAAGAAAATACTGATCGTCGGTGACTCCATGACAAAGGCACTCGCGCCGTTCTTTGTGTTGACCTTTCAGAATGTGAAATGCCTGGATGCGTATAGTGCAAAGACGACCTTGACGCAGCAGCTGTTGGATGAATACCAGCCGGATGTGGTGCTCTTCGTCCATCACGCAACACGGTTGAACAGCCCGGACCTTTACGAGTTTACACTTTGATAGGAAAAAACTGTTTTTTGTAAAATCTCCCCGCCTACCTTTACAAACGCCCCCAAAACGGATACAATAAGAAATAACTACTAAACCGATACGGAAACCCGAAAAGGAGCTATGGAATGAAACGTCTTCTGCTTGTGATCGCGACGCTGCTCTCCCTGACTGTGCTGCTGGCAGCCTGCAAAAAGAGCGACGATACCTCCTCTGCAGCCACCAACCCGGGCAGCACCCCTGCCCAGGTCGAGGCGACCCCCGCGCCCACCGAACTGCCCCCCTATGAGGCCAACGTCCTGACCGGCGAGCCGAAGGGGGCCGATTACCCCGAAGGCCAGCGCATCACGGCGGTCATGGTCAACAACATCGTGGCGGCCCGCCCCCAGCGCGGCCTGTCCAAAGCCGACATCCTGTTTGAAATCAAGGTCGAGGGCGGCATCACCCGCTTTATGCCGGTCTTTACCGATTATAAGACCATCGGCGAAATTGGCCCGGTCCGTTCCGGCCGTGACCAGTTCTTCCGCCTCATCCTGCCCTGGCAGGCACTGTATATCCATGAAGGCCAGTCCGTCGTCATGCAGCAGTACGGCATCGACTACGATTACGGCAAGCTGAACAACAACGACGGTGCCAACGGCTACCGCGACTATGGCCGCGTGAACTGGGCCGGCAAGAGCTACAACGCCGGCACGCTGGCGCTGGAGCACACGATGTACACGAACTCCGACAACATCGCGAATTATATCACCAGCCAGAACGTGGATATGAACCGCACCTACAATTCCACCTTCTTCAACTTTGTGGACTACCGCCTCGGCACCACCCGCGACCTGTCCAGCAGCATCGACAGTGCCTACAGCGATAAGTACGGCCCTGTTGTCTCTGACGGCCAGTATGTCGAGATCGTCCACAGCCAGTCCTACAAGACCCGCTTCATCTATGACGAGGCCACGAACCAGTACAAGATGCAGCAGAACTACTCGGACGGCCAGTGGCGCGATACCGTGGATGAGGCCGCCGACAACCAGGTGCTGACCTTCCCCAATGTCATCGTGCTCTACACCGATATCCACACCTACCCCGGCCATGAGAAAACGGACCTGCAGTACGCTGAGTACGCCTGGGGCGGCGTTGGCTACTACTGCTACGGCGGCAAGTGCGAGAAGATCTACTGGCAGAAGGGCACCCCGCTGGAGGCTCTGCGCCTGTACTACCTGAACGAGGACGGCACCTGCAGCGATACCCCGCTGGAGATCAACACCGGCAAGAGCTATGTGGCCGTGACCGACGTTGACTTTGCCGAGAACTTTGTCCACAGCAGCCTGGACGGTGTGGACCTGTCCAGCGCTACCACCGTCACTTACGAGCACAGCTACGTCGAGGACGACGCCAAGGCTGGTGAGACGCTGGGCTCTTCCACCGACGACCTGACCGCAGCCGCCACCGGCAGCGGCGAGGCTGAGACCGTCACCGAGGCACCCGCCCAGGAGACCACCGCGAACGAGACCCCTGCCCAGGAGGAAGCCCCTGTGGAAGAGGCACCCGCCGAAGAGGCCCCGGCTGAGGAAACCCCCGTGGAGAACACCGAGGCCCCCGCAGAGGAAAACAACGTAGGCTAAACAGGTCTAACCCGACAACGTGGCTCGCCCGGCGGCGGGCCGCGTTGTTTTTGTGAAAGAGGTTTTGTATGAGAAAATTGCAGGCATTGGGCGGCGCGGCGGCTTTGCTGGCCGCACTGTTGCTGGGCGGCTGCAGCCAGACGGCTGTGCCTGCCACGCCTGAACAGGCGGCCACCGCCGCCCCCGAAGCCACGGCGGAACCCGCCCCGGCTCCCAGCACCAACCCGCTGACCGGCTTGGACGACGGCGACTACACCGGCAAGCGCCCGGTGGCCGTGACGCTGCGCACGCTGGACGGCGCACAGCCTCAGTGGGGCGTTGCCTCCGCGGACGTGCTGGTCGAGGGCGTGACCGAGGGCAGCACCGCAGGACTGACCGCTATCTTTGCCGATGTGGACAGCATCAGCAAAGTCGGCCCGGTCGGGGCGGGGCGCGACCTGTTTTTGCAGGTGGCCCTGCCGCTGAACGCTGTGCCGGTGTCCATCGACAAGAACATTTACGCCTCCAACCTGCTGAACACGCTGGGCTATCAGGACCTGGATGGCTACCACATCGGCAAGGCAGCCTTCGCCTTTGACCAGGGCCGCCAGGACGCAGGCTACCGCGAGGAAAACTGCTGGTATACCACCGGTGAGTTGATCCGCACCGGCCTGACGAACTACGGCGCATCGGCTGAGGGCGACAACACGCCGCTGTTCCGCTTTGGCACCCGGCCCGAAGTCAACCCCGAGAACCGCAACGGCATGAACCTGACCGTTACCTTCTCCAAGACCGACAGCGAACAGCTGAACTACAACACCGGCACCGGCCTGTATGAGAAGCTGAACGCAGACGGCAGCCCGATGACCGACGCCGACAACGGCCAACAGGTGGGCTTTACCAACGTGTTCGTGCTCTACGCGTCCAGCGGCATCAAGGACGATGGCTACACCCGCCAGTACGATATGACCGGCGGCACCGGCCTGTACTTGCAGGGCGGCGCGTGGGAGCAGATCAACTGGACGAAAGAGGATGCCACCGGGCCGTTCGCTCTGACGGATGCCGACGGTGCGCCGCTGACTGTGGCCCCCGGCAAGAGCTTTATCGCTATCTGGGGCGGCTACTACGGTCAGGGCCTGACCCTGACCGCCGCCGACGGCAGCGAGCAGACTCTGCCGGAAAAGCCCATTCTGCTGGAAAGCGGTGTCTCCGATGAGGCCGCCGCAGCCGCCGAGGAAGAACTGAGCGCGGCACAGCGGATCATCGACGCACAGGCTGCCGTGGATCAGGCCAAGGCTGATCTGGCCGACGCGCTGGACGAATTGCAGGAGGCTCAGGCTGCCTGTGATGCCGACAGTGAGAATGCCGACCTGTTGGCTGCCCGCGACGCTGTTCAGGCCAAAATCGACGAGCTGAATCAGACCATCGCTGACAATCAGGCTATCCTCGACGCCGCCGCGCCGGAGGAAACCCCGGCCCCCGAGGAAGAACAACCGGCAGAATCCGAGTCCGAGAACCCGGCAGAATAAAAACGACTTGCAGGGGCGGACGCCTGCATCCGCCCGCGGGGCGTCGAGGACGCCGCCCCCTGCAATAAAAAAGCACCTGCTTACCATAAGCAGGTGCATTTTTGTTTGGGATTTCTGCTTCCTTCTTTGTAAAGAAGGAACAAAACCCCGCATTATTCCATCCCGTCCAGATACCCGTGGGGCACGACATCGTACGCCTCGGCCAGATGATCACGCATCCACATTTCGGCGTCCAGCCGCACACTGTACCCCGCGCCCGGGTCGGTCATCCACTCCTCCGGCTTGCGGAAAGGCAGCGCGTGCTGGGACAGCATATTCATGATAACGCCGCCGTGGGTCACGCAGGCGGCCTCCTCGGTATGGGTGCGCAGCATGTACTCAAACATCTTCATCAGCATCGAGGACGTGCGGTTGAAAAACATCTGCCGGTCCTCGGCACCTTCAGGCACCGTGCGGCTCGTCGGGTCCATCCACTGGGCAAACTCCGGGTCCTTTACCAACTCCTGCACGGCGCGGCCCTCAAACTTGCCAAAGGCCATCTCGCGCAGGTCGTCCAGCTCGATCTGCCGCACGCCCGGGAACAAAATCTCCGCCGTCTCGGTGGCGCGCTTCATCGGACTGGTGAACACCAGCGGCACCTGGGGGTAATCAAAATCCTTCACCAGTGTTTTCAGCTGGGCGCGGCCCTCATCGCACAGCGGCAGGTCACTGCCGCTGCCAATGTACAGCCCCTGTAAATTGCCCGCCGTCAGGCCGTGGCGGATCAAATGCAGTTTGTAATATTTCACTATGCAGCTCTCACTTTCGTAAATGTCTACCTATCAGCATACCCTAAAATCGTGTCCTGCGCAACCATAAATTGTTACAATTTGGTTACAGCCAGTGTCGGCTGCGCCCAACTGCCAAAATTTGCCCACAATATTTATAGCTGTACTCGCTGTATAATGACTAGATGTGGGAAAAGTCCTGCACTTCAGCGCTTTGACGGCTTTTTCAGCGGAAAATCTGTCGAATTTTCGGGTTTACAAAGCGTTTTCCACCCGCTATAATATACAGCGTGTAGAAAACATAGCAGGGGCATACTGCGGCCCGGCGCAAGCCGGCAATGCCCCGGAACAGGATAGATCATGGGGATCGAATTTAATCGGATCATCACGCTGCTGCGCAAAGAGCGCGGCATCACCCAAAAGCAGGCGGCGCAGGACCTTGGCATCAGCCAGGCTCAGCTTTCCCATTACGAAAAAGGCATCCGCGAGTGCGGCCTGGCCTTCGTGGTGCAGGTGGCGGACTACTACGACGTCAGCTGTGACTACCTGCTGGGCCGCAGTGCCGAGCGCAGCGGCCAGACCATCAACGTGGATGACCTGCCCGAGGGCAACACCGCCACTGGCGGCAGCGTCTACCGAGGCAGTGTCCTGCCCACAATGTACAAAAAATTGATCGAAAATTCGTTGGATATCCTCTACGATAAACTGCAGGAGAGCAAGGACAAGCAGCTGGTCGTGGGCGTCAGCAACTACCTGATGCTGGCTGTCTACAAGATGTTCCGCCAGATGTACGAGGCATCGCCGAAAAATATCAGCGGTATGTTCCGCGTCGGCTCGGCCCGCTGGAACAGCAGCGCCGACGCCGCCATGCACATGGCCGAGGGCGACCTGGCGGCCACCCTGACCGGCGAGGACGGCACGAAGGACAGCCTGGAACCCGCCACCCTGGCCCTGAGCACCGACCAGCTGGCCCGGGACTACCCGCGCCACGCCACCAGCCTGTTCAACCTCGTCAAAAACGCTGAGGAATCTATGCGCGGGCTGAAAAAGGGAGAATGAAGCCGTTGTCCCATAGAAAATGTAGGGGCAGACATGGCTTGCCCGCCAACAAAACGGACACAAAAAATAAGCAGAGCATCCAACGCGGATGCCCTGCTTTACTTTTTATCGAGGCCTTATTTCCCCAGTGCCTTGCGGCAGGCCGGGCAAATATACTTCCCGTGCAGCAAAACTGCGTCGGGCGAAATCTCGCCGCAGAATACACAGGCGCCTTGGGCACGGTACTTGCGCAGCACAATGGATTCCCCATCGGTGAAAATCTCCAGCGGGGTGTCGGGCGTGATGCTGTAGGTGTTGCGCAGCTCCTTGGGTAATACCACGCGCCCCAGGTTGTCAATACTGCGGACGATGCCGGTAGAAATCATCTTTCTAACCTCCTATTTTACGTTTCGACATAACAAATGCCGAAAAACGGTGTCCGTTCCTGTCGTACAGTCGGACTTGTTGTCTCTATTATACGAGCTATTGGAAACATTGTCAATATTTGGAAGAAAACAAAAATGAGGATATTTCGTGAATTTTTGTTATCCACACGAATAGGTAATAGTGTTTGTTGCGCAGTCAATGCGTTTTGTAACAAATTTGACACAGACAGGATATTTGTTAAATTAGATAGGAGATAACAAAAGGCGATGCGCTCCGAAAAGCGCATCGCCTTACCTCGTTATATAAGAATGCCGTTGCAGTGGTCGACCTCGTGCTGGATGATTTGCGCCGTCCAGCCGGTAAAATTCTTTACGTGGGTCTGCATGGTGCGATCCTGCCACTGCACTTTGATGGTGCGGTGGCGCTTGGTCTTGCGCTGCCCTTGCAGGGACAGGCAGCCTTCCTCGGCCAGGTACAGCCCCTTGCGGTAGAGGATGACCGGGTTGAACATTTCAAGGGGGGTGCCGTCGTTGTCGAACACGATGATGGCTTTGTTCACGCCAATCATGTTGGCGGCCATGCCGACACAGCCGTCCTCGTGGGCTTTCAGCGTGTCGAGCAAATCATCGGCAACAGCAACATCCCCGGCGTCAGCGGGCTGGGCCTTCTGCGCCAGGAAAACGGTATCGGTCATAAGCGGTCGAACCATGGGGGAAACCTCCTGCGTGTACTATTTTATAGTAGTATACCGCAGGCAGAGTACGTTGTAAAGCTCAATAGGGCAGCGGCCCCAGATACCCGCCCGCCGCGCGGCATTGGTGCAGCACGGTGCGGCAGGATTCATCAGCGCGGCGTAAGTACTCCTTTTTGCGGGCCAGGTCGCGGCGCTGGGCCTCCTGCATCGCGCGGAAATGCGGGCAGGACTTGTGGCAACCGGGGCAATAGGCATGACAGCCTTTTTGGCAAGGCAGCATAGAGAACACGCTCCTTTCGGCAGATCAGGCAACAGAATGGGAATAACTGGTACAAGATATAGTAGGAAAGAACCGTTCTTATGCCTATAGTATACACCATAAGTTTTGTCACATCAAGGGGAAACGTGTAAGTGTTTTGTAAAGAATTGTGCGTGACCACACAGCCTTCAAAAAAATTAAAAAACTTTTAAAAACCCTATTGACATTTTTGGCTGGACAGGCTATAATATACAAGCTGTCACGGAGACGCGACAGCACAGCAGGACCTTGAAAATTGAACAAAACTGAAACTTGTGGAACCTTGAACGTGGG
>OLFY01001790.1_pt1 | contig 24760 bp, 17 predicted proteins | sample 1605611 | NCBI WGS metagenome assembly OLFY01 (sample SAMEA3888923, study PRJEB22519) | human gut metagenome | biome: human gut; feature: human-associated habitat; material: faeces | place: Denmark | collected 2011
GAAAAAAACATTATATCGATTAACTGCCGCATTTTTTGCGATTGTAGTATCATTTGCCGCAGTACTGGCACTGGCAGGCTGCGGTTCATCAAAAACAACTGATTCAAGTAACAGCAGTAAAACGGATAAAAAAGCGGTTGAAGCTGTTGCAGGAGATTATTATCTGGATTTATCAGAGCTGGGAATGAAACTGGTGATTTATCTGCGGCTGACAGAAAACGGTACATTTCAGTTTTCTAATACAACGGATTTTGAAATTAATAAAAGCTCAGGTGTCGTTCAGAAAGGTGCAAATGACTATGTAATGGTTTATGAATCGGTAAACGGTGCGGATAAGAGCATTTCGGATGGTTTGACAAGCAGCTTTTTTGTAGATGACGAGGGCAGACTGGATTTTACCCATTGTGAAAAAATTTATTATGGTTCGGCATCAGCAACAACAACGAGCGACAGCTCCGATGCGAAACTGCTTGCAGTAAAAATTCCGGAAGGATATGAACAGCCGGATACCGAATCAGCATTTACAACGGGAACTTACACGGCAACAGGTGCGGACAGAACGTATACAGCAACTTTTTATGTGGACAATACATATGTAGTGACAGAAAGCCGGACGGAAAACGGTGAGAAGCAGTATTTTTCGGAAACGGGAACATACGGTGTGAACACATCACAGCTGGCATTGACACCGGAGGGAAAAGGGCGAATTTCATGTGAGGTGCTGAGTGATTTGGAATTACAGATTCAGGTTTTAACAGGAGTGGATACAGACAGCCGCGAAACATTGACATTCAAAAAGCAGGAAGTTAAGGACGTTACGGCAAAACTGACAGGAACAGGAACGGTTACGGGAACGAATGAAAGCTTTGATGTGACGGTGCTGTTATATTCGGACGGCAGTTATACCAGCCGGGCAGGCAGTTTTACGGAAAATGGTGTGATTGTCCCGGACAGTAAAGACGGAACATTTAAAATTTATCCGGATAACAACGAAACCAAACTGCGCGGTTTAAATCAGATTGCAACCGTACCGGCAGGTACATTAAGCAGTGAAAGCGGCAGTTTAAAGCTTGAGGGCTTCCGTGTCAGAAACTCAGACAATCTGACACGATATAAGTGTGAAATTTCAGAAAATTGAAATAAAAGAAACAAAGAAACTAAAATAAAGGAGAATACTATGCAGTCATCAAAAAAATTTTTTAACTGGGCGTTTAATACGAGGGCAGAAAATGTTATCAAATTACAGAAAGGGGAAATGACATCACCGGAGAAGATGTTTTTAAGCTTCTGTTCACATGAACCGGCATTTGTATCCTACGGCCCGGCGGGCTTAAACGCATCGGTAAAGGGTGTCGGATTTTTACCGAAGGACGAATATCTTGAGGAAACGCTGGAGATTTATTTAAAGCATATTGCAACATATGAGCCGGGCGATAAAAGCTACGGTGAGCGTGGTTTAAAGCTTTTAGTGGAGCAGATGTACGGCGAAGAAGCCAGAAAGCGGATTGATTTTACAAAGCTTGGCAGTCTTGAAATGGCGAAAAAGCAGAGCTGGACAAACTATCAGGTAAACCCCGAAGCGTGTCTGATTTTTCATCAGCCGCCGATGATTTCCTATAAGCTGAAAGGAAAAGTAGAGATTTACGATGAGAATTTATCCGGAAAGCGGGAGCTTTACCAGCAGTTTATCAATGCACAGCATGACGTATACCACAATCCGACCGGAATGAAACGCTGGAAAGAACAGCCGGCATACATTTTCAGAATTGAAGAAGTTTACGACAACAGTGCAACAAAAGACGGTTTTGGAGAACGGTTAGAATATCCGTATGTGGAAGAATAAAATGCAGAGATTAAAAAAACTGGCGGGAGTGCTTGCCATGGTATTTGTGGTGTCGTTTTTATTTAGCGGGTGCGCGGACGCCTCGATTGCGGAGCGCAGGCAGGATACGTCATCGACCTTGTATACAGGATACGTGGGAACGTCTTTTCCGACTTCCTTTATGCCGTGGCTGTCGAGGGACGGTATTGCGCCGACCGTTGCCAGCATGATTTACAACACACTGTTTTCATATGACACGGACAGCGGCACGTATGCGCCACTGACAGCAAAAAGCTGGTGCTATGTGGATTTGGAAGGGCAGCCGTTGACACAGGATCAGACATTTCAGACTGCGAATGACAATGAGGCAGTAGAAAATTATTACAGCACATGCAAAGAAGATTATATGGCGGTGCGGATTGAACTGTATGACAATGTGTACTGGTCGGACGGTGAAAAACTGACAGTGGAAGATGTGTATTATTCCTTTGACCTTGCAACCGATTATGCGCTGTCTAATCATGCAGGCGCGTTGGCGTGGACTGCCGATTTAAAGCATGAATCAGACGGCAGAAAGCTTGTCACACAGGGCATGTTTACGGCAAAACACCCGGATTTAAGCGGTACATACGGGATTCTGCCGGGTGAGGAAGATACGGTGATGTATCTTCTGGTGAATAAATCTTTCGGTGCGGTAACAACGCTGTTTAATACGATTCTGATACTGCCGGAGCATATCTGGGAACCGATTGTAAGCAGTGAGTGTCAGTTAAACAGTAAAAATCCGCAGGGTGAGCTTTTAAAACGGTATGAAAATCCTGTCGGAAGCGGTGCGTGGATATTGGAAAAGGACGAAACGAATACGCAGGTGATTACATTGGTGCAGAATCCCAATTATCATCTGAAAGCGCAAGACGGTTCGGCACTGTATAAAGTGGATAAAATCAAAATTTTATTGTATCTGGATTCCAATACCGCCATTTTTGCCCTGCGCAAAGGCTATATTGACATTCTGGATTCGGCGGTAAGCAGTAATTATCTGAATCTGCTGTCCGGGGAAAAAGACATTTTCGTATCGAATGCACCGGGAAACGGTATCAGTTGTCTGGTGTTCAATGTCAATCCGTCAAAGCCGTATGATTCCGGCATGAAAATGCTGTTACAGGATATTGAAGTCAGAAAAGCGATTGCACTTGCGGTTCATCAGGAAGAACTGATTGCAAATGTGCTGGACGGTGCAGGAAAAACGGCATCGGCGGGACTGATTTCGGTAAATGACGAACTGCTGTATGAACCGCAGGCGGATATTTTATCCGGACCGGTTGAGGAGAGGCTTACTCAGGCAAATGCGATTTTAGATGAACGTTTTCAGGATAAGGATGAGAGCGGATACCGTTTATACAACGGGGAGCGGATTCATTTTCAGATTGTGACGGCGGCGGCAAATCAGGATTTGGTGTCTTATTTACAGCGCCAGTTGCAAAAAATCGGAATTGAAGTGACATTGCAGGCGGCGGGCTCAACACCGGAAACAACGTATCTGTACAACAGTAATTTTGACATGACGGTGCAGCCGGTGATTTTGTCCATGGCAAATGCAGATGTCATGTATAAAGCGCATTTTGTGACGACAGAGCGTTCATCCAATTACGGAAAAATACAGGATGAAGAATTGACAGATGAAATCAATGCCATGCGTAAAACGTTGAATCAGGAGGCGCGTATTGCAAGGATTCACCATTTGCAGGTGCTGACGGCACAGCAGTATTACAAGATTCCGCTGTATTCGTCCAATGTATTGTCCGTTGCGCGTACCGACAGATTTACAGGGTATGTGGTATCGGACGGCCAAACGGTTTTTAACAATGAAACACTAAAGAATCTGGTACAGGTAACAGGAGAGTAAAAAGATGAAAAATACTTATATCATACAGCGCATTTTATATACGCTTTTTATCTTTGCACTGGTTGTTACTTTGTGCTTTTTTATTCCGCGGATCGGCGTGGAAGACCCGTGTGCAAGATATTATCCGGCACAGGGCAATATGAGCGATGAAAATTATGAAATGATTAAGGAGCTGACAAGACAGCAGTACGGGTTAGACGGCTCGAACTGGTCGCAGTATGTACGGTATGTCAAAAATCTTTTAAAGGGTGATTTAGGCACGTCCTATCAGGCGGGTTCGCCAAAGGTGTGGAGCCTGATAGCACAAAGACTGCCGTGGACACTGGTGCTTTCGGTGTCGAGTATGCTTATCAGTCTGTTTTTCGGAATCCTTATCGGTGCGGCATGTGCCGCAAAACGCGGCGGCATGGCAGACAGGATGCTGATGAATGCTTCCACGGTAACAACGGCGGTTCCGTCCTTTTTTATCGCACTGCTGTTGTCCTTTTTTCTGGGATTTCAGTTAGAGTGGCTTCCGGCATATACAGACCAGAATATGGTATCGGAATTTGCATGGAATTTAAAAAGCGTGGAAATGGTTGCCTACAATGCCGCCCTGCCGGTGTTATCGACAGTGGTTGGCGGTATTGTATCGTATGCGCAGAGTACCAGAAACAGTGTGATTGCCGTTGCCAATGAAAATTTTATCGTTACGGCAAAAGCAAAAGGTGTATCGCAGAATGGTGTTGTTTACAAACACATTTTAAGAAATGCATTGCTTCCGATTGTGACGGGGCTTGGAATGGGGCTGTCCGGACTGATTGGTGGTTCGGTGGTTATCGAAAAAATATTTAACTGGCAGGGAATCGGCATGCTGTATCTGGAAGCGAATAACAATAACGATTATCCGCTGATGATGGGCATTATGATATTTATGGCGGCGGTGGCACTGCTTGGCAATCTGATTACCGATTTGTGTCTGGGGCTGTTAGACCCGCGCGTTACGGTAGAGTAGGACTGAGAAGTTACAAAGAAACGAAAATAGAGGATTAAGATGAAGGGATTCAGACTGATAAAAAAGATTGCACAGAATAAACAGGGCAGAATCGGACTGATTATTTTGCTGGTGCTGGCGGTAACTGCCGTATTTGCACCGCTCATTGCGCCGTTTGACCCGTATGATGTGACCATGCGCGATGCAAAGGGGCTTGCCCCGGATAAAATCCATTGGCTGGGGACAACGATTACAACCGGACAGGACGTATTCAGCATGTTAATTTACGGAACGCGCGTGTCGCTTGGTATCGGTATTATTACCGGGATAGCAATTTCTGTGCTGGGGTCGCTCTTAGGCGTTGCCGCAGGGTATCTGGGACGAGCCGTCGATATGATTATCATGCGGATTGTCGATGTGATGTTAGTCATACCGACGCTGCCGCTGACAATTCTTATCACTAACATTTTTGGCAAAAGCTATGTTGTGATTGTGCTTGTTTTTGTGCTGTTTGGGTGGCCGGGGCTGGCAAGAACCGTGCGTTCCCAGGTTTTGCAGATGAAAAATGCGGATTACGTCAAGGCAGCGGAGCTTTCGGGTGCGAAAAAGGGCTATATTATGTTGAAACATATTCTTCCCGGTGTATCTAACCTTGTAGTCATGAGTACGGCACTTACCAGTGCGGGCATTATGATTGCGGAGGCGGGATTGAGTTTTCTGGGACTGGGGAATCCCACAATGATTAGCTGGGGGAAAATGCTTTCGGAAGCGCAGAGCAGTGGCGCGGTGCTGTTTGGACAGTGGTGGATGATTGTTGCGCTGGGAATCGGAATCTTTTTATCGGTGTATTCATTTATGCGTGTCGGATTTGCGATTGAAGAAGTCTTAAATCCGAAAATGCACGGACAGGGCAGTGTAAAAAAGCTGTGGAAGCATATGAACGGCACTTATTTGGACGAGGTTTTTGACACAATGGAGGAACCATGCAAAACGCAATCGAAGTAAAGAATTTAAAAGTGGTATTTCCTGACAGGGGCAGAATGATTCGTGCGGTCGAGGGTGTAGACTTAACGGTAAAAAAAGGGGAATGTCTTGCGCTGGTGGGAGAAAGCGGCTGCGGTAAAAGCATGACTTCCTTATCGTGCGTGAAGTTACAGCCGTCTTTGGCAGCGGTGCGGCTGGATCAGCTGTGTATCTGCGGGGAAGATGTCACAGACTACACAGACCGTCAGATGCAGGCACTGCGCGGCAGTAAGATTTCCATGATTTTTCAGGACGCACTGACGGCATTAAATCCTGTGATGACGATTGGAAAACAGATGGACGAGATTTACCGCTGTCATGAAAAAATCAGCAAAAAAGAAGCGAAAATGCGTTCGATTAAAGCTTTAAAAGCTGTCGGCATTCCGGATGCAGAACTGCGGTATCACGCATTTCCACACGAATTATCCGGTGGTATGCGCCAGCGTGTACTGATAGCCATGGCATTTGCCTGTGAACCGGAGGTTATCATCGCAGATGAACCGACAACGGCATTGGATGTCACGATACAGGCGCAGATTCTGGAGCTGCTTTCAAAAATGCAGAAGGAAAAGCAGACGGCACTGCTTTTGATTACGCATGATTTGAGTGTGGTACGCAGTATGGCGGACAGAATCGCCGTGATGTACAGTGGAAAGATTGTTGAGGAAGCACCGGCAAAGGAACTGCTTGAAAATCCGCTTCACCCGTATACAAAAGGGCTTATGGCGGCAGTGGCGCGCCTTGATGACGACAAAAAAGAATTTGTACAGATACCCGGACATTTGCCGGACCCGGCGGATAAGCCGGCAGGCTGTTATTTCCACCCGCGCTGTCCGTATGCGGCGACAGCGTGTAAAAAGGCAATGCCGTTACTGACACAGAATCAACAGGGAAGAAAGGTGCGCTGTTATGAGGCAGGAAAATTTAAAGAATAACAGGGATATTTTGCTGGAAACCAGAAATTTAAGCGTTGAATTTCCTATGAAGAAAAAGTCTTTTTTTGAAAAACAAAAAATGCTGTCTGCCGTATCGGACGTATCCATACAAATCCGGAAGGGAGAAACGTTTGGACTGGTCGGGGAGAGCGGCTGCGGCAAATCAACGTTTGCCAATGCAACGCTTGGTTTTGTAAAGCCCCGATCGGGAGAAATTTATTTTAACGGACAGCCGCTTTATGCCGAAAAAAAGGCGGTGCAGGAAGCAAGACTTCACATGCAGAAGATTTTTCAGGACCCGGCATCGTCTTTAAATCCCCGCTTTACGGTGCGGGAAGCGGTCTGCGAACCTATGCGGATACGCGGCGGATTTGACAAAAATGAGGTGGAGCAGAAAGCGCGGGAAATGATTACGGCGGTCGGACTGACCGGGAAAGATTTAGACCGCTATACTTCGCAGTTTTCGGGCGGACAGCAGCAGCGTATTGCAATAGCAAGAGCATTGATATTAAACCCGGAATATATCGTGTGTGACGAACCGGTCAGCGCATTGGATGTGTCGGTTCACGCACAGATTTTAAATCTGCTTATGGAAATGCAGGAAAAGACACAGACGACCTATTTATTCATTTCCCATAATCTGGCGGCGGTGAAAAAGCTCTGCTCACGACTGGCGATTATGTATCTGGGCAAGGTGGTGGAATACGGTGACGCGGCAAAAATATTTGCAAATCCCGTGCATCCTTACACGAAAGCCCTGTTATCGGCGGTGCTTACGGTAAATCCAAATGAGGAAACGAAGCGTATTGTGTTAAAGTGCGATGTGACAAGCCCAATCAATCCGCCGTCCGGGTGCCGTTTTTGCAGCCGGTGTTATCAGGCACAGAAGGACTGCGCAGACAGGGAATGTGTGCTGACGGAGGTTGAGCCGGAGCATTTTGTGGCGTGTCCTGTGGTGACAGGACTAAAAGCAGATATAGAACAGTAAACGATAAGGAGAAAAAGATGAGAAAGACGACATTGGTGGCGGCAGGGCTGGTTATCGGTCTGAGTATGGGACTGGCGGCATGCGGCTCAAAAGATACGGCAAATCAGAACACTTCAAAAAGCACAACGGAGGCGGTAACGACAGCAGAGAGCAAGACCGCGGCGCAGGCGGCGGGAAAAGAAGGTGCTGAGGTCAGCAGTGAAGTTCTACAGGGCGAACAAGGGGATACAGAAGTGTCCGGACAGGAAGTGCCAAATCCGGATACACAGCCGGCAGAGGGTGAAGCAGGGAATGAGGAAAGAGCAGTAGTTGTATCCGAACCGGAAGCCCCGGTGGCAGAAGAAGAAGCGCCGCAGGCTCCGGCAGAAGAAGCACCTGCACCCGCACTGGAAACACCCGCACAGGAAGAAAAACAGGAGCGTAGTGTGGAGGGTACTTACACCGGTTCGACCGATAAATACGTAGATGCCATGGGCAGTTACATTCACTATGATGTAACGCTGACACTGTCCGGCGGAAGCTATCAGTATGCGGTGAGTATTACGGTATCGGGAAACCAGCAGTACAACTCAGGCGAGAATTATGATGGCAGTTATACGGTAAACGGTGACAACATTTCTATGACGGGAAAGTTAGAGAGTGCGAAAGCATATGACGGTGCCATGACGATTACGGGACATTTGTCCAGCTTTGCGGGAAGCAGTGACAGTATTACAGTGTATCAGATGTAAAAGACCGATACATTTATTATAAAATTTAGGCTTTACAAATCACACAGATAATGATAAACTTAGTCATGTCTAACAGATATTAGAAATATCTAACAAGAAAAACAGCAAGGAGAAAGAGGTTTATGAAAAAAAGAGGAACAGCCGGTCTTTTAGGCGGTGCGCTTGCAGTCGTTTTACTTGCAGGCAATGTACTTGGTGTCAGTTATCCGGCTTATGCGCAGGATACACAGCACCATGACGGAAATTATACGGCTTCGGCACATGTAGAATTTCATGAAGTGGTCAATTATGATTTATATGTAACAGTCAGTGTGAAGGACGGTGTGATCAGCAAGGTTGCCTTAAACGATGAAAAAAATGCAGACATTGAGGCGGTCAATGTACCGTATATCAATTATGTGATGAAGGGTATGGCGGATTCTTATATCGGAACAACCGGTACAGCAGCAGATACCGTCAGCGGTGCAACGTATTCAGCCAATGCCATTAACGAAGCGGTTGCAAAGGCAATGGTTAAATCACAGGCAAATGAAGCCGATGCCGATACGGCAGATACCCCTTCCGGTGACAACGGACAGAACGATAACCAGAACGGCAGTGACAACACAAATGATACACAAAAGCCTTCTGATGATAAAACCAATTCCGGCGATACAGGAAACGGCAGTTATGAACGTGTGTTAAAGACAGGCGCTTATGAACTCACAGCAGACAGCTATGATGCTTCTGCCATGATGAAAATGCCTGCATTTATCTGCATTGATGCAGAAAATAATACCTTCAGTGTACATCCGTATAAGAACGGCGTTGTAGATTATGCAACGAATAAGGGTTCAGGTTCAATTTCCTTTGATTCTGCAACCGGTGTATACACAATGACGTATGAAGGCGGTGTAACGGTTGTGGCACTCGGCAGTACAACAACATTTACGGTTTCAGACAAGGGCATTACATTTACAAGTCCGTTACGTTACGGTGCGGCACAGATGAATACAACCGATGCAGACGGTAATTTCCTTTCTTATACGGCAGTGCCTTATACACAGGAAATACCGGACGGTGATACCAATGATGACACACAGGGCAAAGGAGATTCAGGAAATACATCAGGCGGCACATCCAATGACAGTACACAGTCCGGTGAATCCACAGGAAACAGTGCATCAGAGAGCAGTGCCAATGCGTCTGAACAGGACTCAGGCAGTACGCAATCCGGCGCACAGACATCAGGCAATAGTACCGTAGAGACAGGTGATGCAGCAATGACAGGCATTTATGCTGTATCAGCCGTTGTATCAATTGGTCTTCTCATTGCGGCGGCAGTATTGAAGAAACGTAAAAGAGTACTGTAGGACATGATACGCAGACAGAGGTATGTTCAAAAAAATATAAAACAGCGCAGAGGTGTAATGGCAGCAGCGTCCGTATGGTTATGCGGGCGCTGTTTTGCACATTTTTTTTCAGAAAAGAATTGAAGTTATGCGGCTGATACGGTATAATTCAATATGAAAATTTATGTTTAAGTTTGTTGATAGATGGAGGACAAAGAAATGACAAGAACATATCAGGTAAAATATAAGAGCAAGAGTAAAATGCTGACAACACCGGAGAAAGTTGAAGATACAAAAAAGACGATTTTAGAAGTACCGCGTGTAAAATCCGTAGAAATTAAAGATGACGGACAGATTGTCAGCATCGAAGTAGAAAAAGAAGAAGATTTTGAAGAAGTGATGAACCGTGTGGTAAATGTATTCAGAAGAATCGATGACAAATCCGAGGTTTCTTATAAATTTGCATTAAATGCATAGTACTGGGCGAAGAACAGTGAAAAGGGCTGTCACACTAAGGTGAAACATTGCGTTAGTGCGGCACCCTTTCATCATTTCAGGCAGACAGAAAATAAGAAGTAAAACAAGGAGAAATAAAATTGGCTGACATTAGAAGCGAGATTGAAAAAAGAAGAACATTTGCCATTATATCCCACCCGGATGCCGGTAAAACCACACTGACGGAAAAGTTTCTGCTCTACGGCGGAGCGATTAACCTGGCAGGGTCGGTAAAGGGTAAAAAGACCGCAAAACACGCGGTTTCAGACTGGATGGAGATTGAAAAGGAAAGAGGTATTTCCGTAACGTCATCTGTATTGCAGTTTAATTATGACGGATACTGCATTAATATTCTGGATACGCCGGGTCATGAAGACTTCTCGGAAGATACGTACAGAACCTTAATGGCAGCGGATTCGGCGGTCATGGTAATTGATGCGTCAAAGGGTGTGGAAAAACAGACGATTAAGCTGTTTAAGGTCTGTGTTATGCGTCACATCCCGATTTTTACATTTATCAACAAAATGGACCGTGAAGCTAATGACCCGTTTGAGCTGTTAGATGAAATTGAAAGTGTATTGGGTATCAGTACCTGTCCTGTCAACTGGCCAATCGGCTGCGGCAAGGAATTTAAAGGTGTGTATGACCGCAATACAAAAGACGTTTCCTTATTTAAAGCGGCAATGAACGGACAAAAAGAGGTTGAAACGAAGGAAATCGCCGTAGATGATGAAGCACTGCTTGCGGAAATCGGACAGGGCTATTTTGACAAACTCACAGAAGATATTGAACTGTTGGACGGTGCGAGTGCGGAATTTGATTTAGAACAGGTACAGGCAGGAAACTTAACACCGGTATTTTTCGGTTCGGCGCTGACAAATTTCGGTGTGGAAACGTTCTTAAAGCATTTTCTGGACATGACAACCTCTCCGCTGCCAAGACATTCTTCAATTGGGGAGATTAATCCGTTTGAAGAAGACTTTTCGGCATTTGTATTTAAGATTCAGGCGAATATGAATAAGGCACACCGTGACAGAATCGCATTTATGCGAATCTGCTCCGGAAAGTTTGAGGCAGGCATGGAAGCCAATCACGTACAGGGCGGCAAAAAAATCCGTCTTGCCCAGCCACAGCAGATGATGGCACAGGAACGCCACATTGTTGAAGAAGCCTATGCGGGAGATATTATCGGTGTATTTGATCCGGGTATTTTTTCTATCGGAGATACAATCTGCAAATCGAACCAGAAGTTTGAATTTGACGGAATCCCGACCTTCGCACCGGAACATTTTGCACGTGTCAGACAGATGGATACGATGAAAAGAAAGCAGTTTATCAAGGGAATCAGCCAGATTGCACAGGAAGGTGCGATTCAGATTTTTCAGGAATTTAATACCGGTATGGAAGAAATCATTGTCGGTGTTGTCGGTGTCTTGCAGTTTGAAGTGCTTGAATACCGCCTGAAAAACGAATACAACGTAGAGATTAAACTGGAACAGCTTCCGTATGAATATATCCGCTGGATTGAAAATCCGGAAGAAATCGATGTAAACCGCATTGTCGGTACTTCCGATATGAAGAAGATTAAGGACTTAAAGGACAATCCGCTGTTAATCTTTGTGAACAGCTGGAGTGTCAATATGGTACTGGAAAGAAATGAAGGTTTAAAGCTTTCTGAATTCGGTAAGAACAATTAACTTGTAAACGGCAGAGTAAGTGCAGGAAACAGTACAGAAATGAGGACACTATGGGGAAGAACGTACATGAAAAAAGAAAACGTTTACTGACAAAAATGAAAGCTGCGTGTCTGGCGGCGGTGATGTGTGTTTCAACGCTGCCGGTGCTTACGGCACAGATACAGCCGGTGACGGCTTATGCACAGGAGAAGACAGGAACGGTCAATGCCGGTGTCACAGGGCTTCGTGTCCGCTCATCGACAGATACCTCCGGTACGGCAAATGTCATTACAAAGGTCAGCGGCGGGTTCCATTTTGATATTCTGGATACGGTGCAGACGAGTGATACCTACGCGTGGTATCAGGTGGGTTTTTATTTAAACGGTACTTACACCAAGGGCTATGTGACGAGTGAATATGTCACGGTAGACAGTACGGATATTGACTATTCGGACGATACGGATTTTGAGAGCTATCTTTCAAGTCAGGGCTTCCCGGAATCTTATAAGGAAGATTTGCGCAGTCTGCATGCGAAGTATCCAAAGTGGATATTTGTTGCGGATTTTGTGGACAAGGACTGGGATACGGTCGTTGAAAATGAAAATGTACTTGGCCGGAGCCTGATTTATGCTTCGGCAAAAAGCTCGTGGAAGTCAACGGCGGATGGCGCATACGACTGGGAGAGCGGTTCGTGGTATGAATTGGACAGCGGCGGCTGGGTACAGGCTTCAAGCGCATTGGTGCAGTATGCCCTTGACCCGCGTAACTTCTTAAACGAAACAAATGTGTTTATGTTTGAGGATTTGTCCTATAACAGCTCCGTGCAGAGTGAAACCGGCGTAAGCAGTATTATTGAAGATACGTTTATGGACGGTTCGTCCCATGACTTGTCGTATGACGGAACGGATTTTAATTATCCTTCGGCGCTGATGTATGCAGGACGGGCATCGGGTGTCAGTCCGTATCATCTGGCAACGCGCATTATCCAGGAGCAGGGCAGAAAAGGACAGGGCAACAGCATTTCCGGAACGGTGAGCGGCTATGAGGGGTATTACAATTACTACAATCAGGGTGCTTATAAAACCGCAACGGCAAGTGCGGTGGTCAACGGCTTGAAGTATGCCGCCAAAACCGATGCGGCGACATTAAGACCGTGGAATACCCGTATGAAATCTGTTATCGGCGGTGCGATTTACATAGGAAGCCGTTACATTAACCGTGGACAGAATACGATTTATTATGAAAAATTTGATATGGTAACACCGTATACCCATCAGTATATGACAAATGTCTTAGCACCGAGAAGTGAGTCTTCGACCGCTTCACAGGCATACAGCGATACGACTAAGAAAAATACGGCACTGGTGTTTAAGATTCCGGTTTATAAAAATATGCCGGACAGTGCGTGCGAGCTTCCGACAGGGGAGGGCAGTCCAAACAATGCCTTAACAAGTCTTTCGGTTTCAGGTTATTCGCTGACACCGACGTTTGATATGTTTACAACTGAGTATGGTGTAATTGTGGAAAATGAAATTTCTTCTGTGGATATCGAAGCACAAACAGCAGATTCCGGTGCAAAACTTACAGGAACCGGCAGTCATGCGCTAAAGGTCGGCACGAATGAGATTGAAGTGACGGTTACATCACAAAGCGGCGAAACAAAGACGTATATCATCCGTGTTGTGCGCAAAGAAGCGGCTTCCGGTGATAGTGGAAACAACAGTAACAACGGCGGTACAGATTCCGGAAACAGCGGCGGTGACAGCGGCACGGATAACGGAAACAGTGGCGGCGATTCGGAAAAGGGCGGATATTCGACAGATTTTCTGCTTGAAAACGGCAAGATATCCAGAGTCGGTGTCGGGAGTGCCGCACAGGACGTTTTAAATCACATTTCCTTTACGGGCGGCGCATACGGAAAAGTAACACACAGTGACGGCAGTGCCAATGACGGTATTGTGGGAACTGGAGATGTGCTTACGATTTACGATAAAAACGGCGGTGAAATGGCACGCTACACGTTTGTGATTTACGGTGATGTCAACGGCGACGGAGCGGTGACGAGCATGGATTTACTGTATGTGAAGCGCCATATTTTAGGAACAAAGCTGCTGGAAGAACCGTATCTGACGGCGGCAGATGCAAACCGTGGAAATGACGGCATTACATCAATAGACTTGTTATATATTAAAAGACACATTTTGGATATCCGGTACATTGAACAGTAGGATTCAGACAGTAGTGGGAGTTGCCAAAGAAATGTGATTGAGGTGAAAAATGACGGGAAAATGGAAAAAGGCAGCCGCAGTGCTGCTGGCAGCAGTAATGGCAGTTTTGCTGGTACCGCTGCCAACGTATGCAAAAGAAACAGCAAAGATATCCGTAGGCTCAGGCTCTTGTGATATTGGTGATGAAGTGACGATATCGGTCAGTGTCAGCAGCAGTGTGGACATTTATATGTGTGACATCTGGCTCAGTTATGATTCAGGCGTGCTACAGCCGGTTTCCGGCTACAGCGGTGGGGGCGGCGGCAGTGTGCGCCTGCTCTCTACTGACAGTACCTCATTCAGCGTGCGGTTTAAAGCGGTATCGGCGGGAAGTTCTTCGATTTCTGTAAGCACTTCCAATACGATTATCAGTTCGGCAGATGAGGATTATATGGCAGTCAGTGCCGGTTCGGGTTCAGTAACCGTAAAAGCACCGGTCAGCTATTCAACCGATAATACGCTTGCATCGTTAGATATCAGTCCGGGCGTGTTATCTCCGGCATTTTCACCGAATGTCACATCGTATACGACGACAGTCGGTTCAGACTGTTCACAGCTGGTTGTCAGTGCGGTTGCAAATGATGAAAATGCTTCGGTATCTGTCCGCGGAACGCGCATGGACCCCGGCAGTAATACGACAACGATTACGGTAACGGCACAGGACGGCTCTAAAAAGGTCTATACGATTTCAACAACAAAGGACGATTCTGCGGCGGCGACAACCAAAGCGGACGAACAGGAAACGACCAAAGCCGGAGAGCAGGAAACAACGACTGTCAGTTCGGAAGAACCGACACAGAGTGAGGAACAAATCCGCAGTATACAGGTAGCAGGTGCACAGTATGAACTGGCTGATGACTATACGGCAAATCCGCTTCCGTCCGGTTATGATGAAGTGGATTATGAATATAACGGCATTACCGTTAAAGCCGGAAAAGGCGTGAATACGAAGCTTATTCTGATGTATCTGAAAAATACGGACGGCAAAGGCACATCGGGCTTTTATGTGTATGATTCAGTTGCAAAAACATTTTCATTATATATAGAAGCAAGTGAACCGGATATTACTTATGCGGTGCTTCCGATTACGGATTCCATGGAAAAACCGGATGGATATAAAAAGACGACTTATACGATTGGCGGACAGACGGCAGATGTATTAATGTCTGAGGATGGCAGTTATTGTCTGTTCTATGGTGTCAGTTCGCTGGGCGTTACAGGGTGGTTCCGTTATGACTGCAATGACAATACAATACAGGTATACAGTGTAATGTCCGCTCCAGCGGCAAATCTCACGACACAGACCGAATCACAGGGAGTAAGCGCTGCTTCTGACAGAATGTGGAAAGTAGTGGCACTGGTGCTTTCGGCAGTTGTGGTTCTTTGTATCATTGCGATTGTAATGCTTGCAGTGAAGCTTTCAAAGAGTAAGCGGGCATTTGCAGCGGCGGCAGATGACGGCTATGACAGATATGATGACGATGAATATGATTTTGATTCTTATGAAGAAGATGATGATGAAGATTTATCTGAGGACGTGCTGGCAGATAAAGAAGATGAAATCCAGGAAGACGATGAAGATGAGGTCGTACGTTCGATTTCAGAAGCATTGAAAAAAAATGAGGATGATCTGGAAGTGTTAGACATTCAGGATGTAGATGACGTTGATGATGTGAAACGGACATAACAGAAAAAGGAACAGACTGCTGCAGAAATGCGGTGGTCTGTTCTTTTTTGACATTTTTCGGTATAAAGTGTAATTTACTGAATATATTACTGAAATATATATAATACAAATATTAGATTGCCGCCTGCCAGTGTTCTGCCTGCGCCTGATAATCCTCAGCCTGAGCTAAAAAAGCGGCAGAAAGTTCGGCATTTTTATCCTGTTTGGCTTGTGCGGCAAGTGTGCTGTAACATTTTGAAAGACAGGCAAGCGGCGCGTCGCCGGACGAGTGGATGTCGATAATGCTCGGTGTTTCGGAAGCTGCGTTTAAATACCAAAGAACAGCTTCTTCATAATCCTTTAATCCGTAAAAATAGTGTCCGAGTTCCATGCAGATTTCCGCACACGGATTCTGTGCCATATCCTTTAAGCAGATTTTAAAGAATTCATTGTATGCGTTTGTCAGGCGGTAAATGCGCGCCAGCACGCAGGCAATGTTTTTGCGGCAGTCTTCGGGACGGTCTTCCTTTGCAAGCACATTTTCAAAAATTTCACGGACACTTAAAAAGTCTTCATCTGTTCCCGAAATAAAAAGTTCCTTGCAGAACATAATCACGACATAATTTTCAAGGCGCACACCGCGGCGGACAGCATCGGCAAACACGCCGAAATCCCGTTTGGTATGGCTTTGTTCAGGCAGATGTAAAATCTTAATATCACTGTCAAATACAACCGGCTCTAATCGTACGGTTTCGTGAATCGGAGAAATCCATTCAAACGTACGCAGGCGCTTAAACAGCTTCGGGCGGTATTCTTCTTCAAAATTATAAACGGTGTTGTGCGATTTGCTGTTGACGTAAATCATCTGTACAATGTCAATTTCCGGAACAAGCACTTGTTTTAAATTTAAAAACTGGCGGCGGTTTTCCTCGTCTAAGACCTCGTCCGCATCGGCAGAAAAAATGTAGTCGCAGTTTGCTTTTGAAAAGGCAAAATTTCTTGCGGCGGCAAAATCGTTGTTCCATGGATAATCATAAATCAAATCCGTATATCCGGCGGCGATTTCTTTGGTGCGGTCGGTTGAACCGGTATCTACGATAACAATTTCATCGCAGACCGGACGGTACGAATCCAGACAGCGTTTTAATAACTTTTCTTCATTTTTAACAATCATGCAAAGACTGATTGAAATCATAACGTACTCCTATCTGCCAAACGGCGTATATTCCAAATCTTTTATTACTGTAAGTATGACATTTTTGTGGGAAGACTGTCAACGGGAAGTTTCACAATGGGGAAAAGTATGGTATACTGTTTTTAGTTTAGAATAAGTGGAAAGTGAGGCACAAAAGTATGAAAAAAAGAAAGGCAGCAGTGCTGGCGGCAGCTGCGTTTGCAATGACGGCGGCATTTTTTTTAAACGGCATCCAGAGGGCAGAAGCGGCAGACAATGTTGTAGTGATGTTAGATCCCGGACATGACAGTACACATACAGGGGCGGCAGCATATGGTTTAAAAGAGCAGCAATTAAATTTAAAAATCGGACTGGCGTGCCGTACAGAGCTTGAAAAATACGATGGCATAACCGTTTATATGACACATGATACCATTGCGTGTCCGTTTGAAGGCAGTACAACCAAACAGGACTTAATACAGCGGACAGAATATGCAGGAGAAGTCGGAGCGGACCTTTTTGTAAGTCTGCATAACAATTCGGGCGATGACAGCGGATATGAAATTTATTATCCCAATAATCACTATGTATCAGAATTTAATGATATAGGATATGCGGTATCTGAGCATATTGCGGGTTACCTGAGTGAAATGGGCATATACCGGAATGGATTGTATACAAGAGATAGTGATGGCGAAGAAGATGATGATACCAACTGGTATCCGGATGGAAGCCGCGCGGATTATTACAGTGTCATCAGAAATTCCAAGTACAACGGTGTACCGGGAATTATTGTAGAACATGCTTATCTTTCAGATGCGGGGGATACACATGTATTTTTGTCCAATGACAACATGCTGGTACGTATGGGACAGGCAGATGCCAGCGGAATTGCAGATTATTTCGGACTGCATAAGAAAAATGGTCTATGTACGGATAAATACGGTGACTGGCATTATTACGAAGACGGTGAAGTATCGGATTACACGGGAATGGCGGTCAATGAATATGGCTGGTGGTATGTTACAGACGGTGAAATAGATGATTCTTATACAGGTATTGCAGAAAATGAGTATGGCCGCTGGTATATGCAGGACGGTGTTGTAAACATGGATTATACCGGAATGCTTTGTGACGGAGCAGAATGGTACTATGTTCAGGGCGGTTATGTAAATGATGCCTATACGGGAATGGCATGTAACGAGTATGGCTGGGGGGACTTTGAAGACGGAAAGTTAAACTGGAATTACACGGGAATGGCGTTGAATGAATACGGCTGGTGGTATTTTGAAAATGGATTTTTAAACCTGAATTATACGGGAATGGCGTTGAATGAGTATGGCTGGTGGTATTTTGAAAATGGCAATTTAAATGATGCCTATACGGGAATGGCGTTAAATGAATATGGCTGGTGGTACTTTGAAAACGGTCAACTGAATCGTGAATATACGGGAATGGCGCACAATGAATACGGCTGGTGGTATTTTGAAAATGGTCTGTTAAATGAGGAATATACCGGTATTGGCGCAAACAGTTACGGTGAATGGTATTATCAGCAGGGCAGAATCGGATATGACTTTAGCGGAAAAGTGAAATTTGATGATACAGAATATACCATTACAGAAGGTTATGTCGTAGAAAAAAGGATTGTAAATGAAACAGAAGCAGATACAGCAGATACAGTACATACAGCAGGAACGCTTCCAGCAGGCGAAGAAAGCAGTACTCTCGGCAAATAGGCATAATAAAGGGATTGGAACACTTTCCGAAAAGACGGTACATAGTGTACTGAAAAAATTTTTTGAGCCGGAAGAAGACAACCATGAAGTTGCGCTTGAGGGTTATTTTGCGGATATTTACAATGAAAACGGGGTTATTGAAATCCAGACAAGAAGCTTTGAGCGGCTTCGTGAAAAGCTGGCAGTCTTTTTGAACCACTATCCGGTAACAATTGTCTATCCGATGCCCTGCAACAAATGGGTGTTCTGGGTTGATGAACAGACAGGGGAGGTGAGTGAACCAAGAAAATCACCGCGCCACTACACGGTCTACGATGCTTTTACGGAGCTGTATAAAATCAAACAGTATCTGCATCACCCACAGCTGACGGTCAAACTGGTACTGATGGATATGCAGGAGTATAAGACGTTACAGCAGCGGATTCGTACCAAAAAAGGAATCCGCAGGCACGGCGAAAAAAAGGACAGAATCCCGATAGGCATACGGGAGATAGTGACAATTGAGCAGCTTGAAGACTATATGCAGTTTGTGCCGTATGAACTGGATGGCACGTTTACTTCGGCAGATTTTGCAAAAGCTGCCCATATTCCGGTGGATACGGCAAGGATAACGCTTAATATTTTAAAGGATACGCAGACGGTTACAAGAGTAGGAAAGCAGGGCAGGTCGTATCTTTACGAGGTGAAGGAAAACAATAGATGTATGTAATAAAGGACAACGTAATTAAACTTTCAGTCCGCGGACTGGTTGAATTTATCTGCCGCAGCGGTGATATTGATAACAGAACCGGCGGATTTTCAGATGTGCGTCTGATGCAGGAGGGTACGCGCATGCACAAAAAAATACAAAAAAGCATGGGCGCATCTTACAGGGCGGAAGTTCCGTTAAAAATTGAACTGCCGGAAACGGTGGAGAATATTGATTACATCATACGTCTGGAGGGCAGGGCGGACGGTATTATCAGTGATTTCCACGAAGAAGCGGACGGCAGTAAGACACCGGTTGGAAAGGTTATTATTGATGAGATTAAAACCATGCAGTCCGATGTGGAAAAGTTAGAACAGCCGGTGTCGGTACATGAAGCGCAGGCAAAGGTGTACGGCTATATTTATATGGTACAGAACCATCTTTCCGGTATCGGCGTACAGATGACCTATGCCAATCCTGAAACAGAAAAAATAAAGCGTTTTACAAAAGAATATTCAAAAGAAGAACTGACAGAATGGTTTGAAACGCTGATCAACAGCTTTAAACGGTGGTCAGATTTTGTCTTTTGCGAACGTGAAAAAAGGACGGCATCGATTAAGAAGCTGTCCTTTCCGTTTGAATACCGCAAAGGACAGAAAAAACTGGTAACAGGTGTTTATCACTGCATCGGGGAAGCAAGAAATCTTTTTATTCAGGCATCAACCGGTGTTGGAAAAACCATTTCAACTATTTATCCGGCAGTCTGTGCCATGGGACAGAGTAAGGCAGACAAAATCTTTTATCTGACCTCTAAGACGATTACAAGAACCGTTGCCGAAGAAACCTTTTCAATTCTGCGCAGGCAGGGGCTTTCTATGCGTACGGTGACACTGACGGCAAAAGATAAAATCTGCATTCTGGAGGAAAGAAACTGCAATCCTGTTAAATGCGAGAGGGCAGCAGGACATTTTGACAGGATTAACGATGCGGTCTATGACATGATCACACATGAAATGGTGATTGACCGTGAAAAAGTGATGGAATATGCAAAGAAACATTGTGTCTGTCCGTTTGAGATGTCACTGGATATTTCATACTGGTGTGACGGCATTATCTGTGATTATAATTATGTTTTTGACCCAAATGTGGCACTCAAGCGCTACTTTGGCGAAGGAAACAGGGGCGAGTATATTTTTCTGGTGGACGAAGCACACAATCTGGTTGACAGGGCAAGGCAGATGTACAGTGCTATTCTTGTAAAAGAGGATTTTCTGACAATAAAAAAATATGTAAAAGATACAGACAGGGCATTGTATAACAGCCTTGAAAAGTGCAATGCCGGATTGTTGGAATATAAAAGAAAATGTGATACAATAGATGTGATTGATTATCTGGGAACTTTTCCTGCGGCACTGGAACGGTGTTATGTAAGATTACAGCATTTTCTGGAACATCATAAAAATCATCCGCAGCAGGAGGAAATTTTGCAGTTTTTCTTTACACTGCGGCATTTTCTGAATATGTATGACTGCATGGATGAAAAATATCTGATTTATACAAAGCATGATGAGAACAATCATTTTTATATGAAATTGTTCTGTGTAGACCCGTCAACGAATCTGTCGGAAAGACTGGCACAGGGAAGAAGTGCCGTGTTTTTTTCGGCGACGCTGCTTCCGGTCAATTATTTTAAAGAAATGCTGACTGCAGATACACAGGATTATGCAGTGTATGCACAGTCTTCGTTTGACAGTAAAAAGCGCAGAATTGTTATCGGAAAAGATGTCAGCAGCAGATATACAAGAAGAAATGCAGGGGAATACCGGAAAGTATGCCGCTACATTGCCGAAACGGTACAGGTGCATCCGGGACGGTATCTCGTATTTTTTCCATCATATGGATATTTGCAGCAGGTAAAAGAAAACTATGAACAGATGTATAAACCGGATGAAATCATCATGGGCGCAGAGGGCGGTACACCAAAGCTTACAGCAGAACAGAATCTGATTGTGCAGCTTCCGTCAATGAAAGAACAGGAAAAAGAAAATTTTCTGTCTTTATTTGAAAATGTGCAGGGAAGTGGAAGCCTTTTAGGATTTTGTGTAATGGGCGGCATATTTTCAGAAGGGATTGACTTAAAAAGAGAAAGTCTTATCGGAACGATTATTGTCGGTACGGGAATTCCGATGATATCAAAGGAAAGAAATCTGTTGCGGGATTACTTTGACGGATGTGGAAAGGATGGTTATGCGTATGCCTATATCTATCCCGGCATGAATAAGGTATTACAGTCGGCAGGGCGCGTTATCCGCACAGAGGAAGACTGTGGAGTGATTATTTTACTCGATGACAGATTCTTAACACCCGGATATGAAAAGCTGTATCCGAGGGAATGGAATGAGATTTATCCGGTAACAAAGCACAATTTTAAAAATATATTAGCAGATTTTTGGAAAAATTTAGTGCAATAAAGTTAAATGTATTGTATAATAATTAAAAGAATTAATGTAAGCTGTATATACAAGTGTGGCTCGTGAGTGAAAAATCCAACGCAATATTAGGAACGTCTGACAAAATAATTGGCAGTGAGTGGAGAATAGCATATGGAGAATAATATTAAGAATCAATTAGAAGAAAGCAGAAAAGATGGTACTTTAAAGGAAACGCTTCAGGGGATGGGGTTTAACCGTCTGCAGTCCGTAGAGATTGCCAAAGGCTTGAACAATGAAGTGGATATTACAAAATATGCGGATAAAAAGTATGACGCAGCGCAGATGAAGTCTATCCGGCTGGCACTCGAAGAAGGCATGGATATCACACCGTTTGCAGATAACCGTTATAATTATATGCAGATGGAGGAAATTAAAGCGGTTATCAGGGAACATATGGATTTAGATGCGGTATGCAATCCGGCATATGATTATTCGGTCATGAAAGAGATCCGTTTATCGGAACGGATGAATTATGATATTACAAAATACGCAAAACGGGGATTTTCAGGAAATGTTCTTAGACAAATCCGCAAGGCAAGGGAAAAAGAGATTGATTTATCGTTCTTTGTCAATGAAGGATTTGATGAATATCAGCTGCGGGAAATCCGTCTTGGTATTGAACACTGTGTAGATATCACAAAATATCTGCTGCATGAATATACGGGGGACCAGATGAAGCAGCTGCGGCTTGGATTACAGGCTGGTCTTGATGTCAGCTGGTATTCGATGGTTGGATTTTCATCCGCCCAGATGGAACAGGTACGGCTGGGACTGGAAGCCGGAATTGATGTTTCAGGCTATGCAGATCCGTTTATCGATGCACTGGAAATGGAAGATATGAGGTTAAAGCTTGAGGGCAAATCCGAAGGCGGCGGGCTGGATGAATTGCAGAGCCAGGAAGTCCTTTTGGGACTGGAAAGCGGTGTGAATGTTAATCTCTATGCAGATGCAGCATATGATTTTAAACAGATGGAGCAGATAAGACTTGGGCTGGAACATGGGATTGATGTGACAAAGCTGCTCAATCCGCTGATACCAAGTGATGTTATGATGAATATGAGGCTTGAGTCAGAAGCATTAAAAAAGTAGGATATTGATGAAATAGGATATGAGGCCTTTTGGGGCAGAATTGAGGTACATATGGGAACACCTGAACTTTTTGATGAAATGGGACAACTTAATAAAAAAGATATTCAGGTCATAATAGCCGATGACAATATGTCTGCGACCCTTTTTTTAAGTGAACCTGCAAAAGAGGAAGACCCCTATACATATGAAGAAGTGATGCGGGCTTTGTCTAATGCCGGAGTAAAGATGGGGTTGGATGATGCCAGGATTCATCATATGGTGGAGGAGCAGATTTATAATACAGCGGTGGTCGTTGCACAGGGGAAGATGGTGCAGGATGGCGCAGACGGTTACTATGAATTTGAATTTGAAACGGATTTGAAGGCAAAACCGTCTGTGCGTGAAGACGGCTCGGTTGACTATTATAATATGAAGCTGTATGAAAAGGTGAGTGAGGGTGATAAGCTTGCACAGTATTATCCGCCGACGAAAGGTGTGTTTGGATTTGATGTAAAGGGGAAACTTTTAGCACCGAAGGCGGGCAAACCAAAATCCAATCTGCGAGGCAAAGGATTTACCGTGTCAGAGGACGGTAATACCTATTATGCAGCCATTGACGGTAAAGTTGAATACTGTAACTATGATTTGCGTATCGTGAATGTATTGGACATCAGTGGTGACGTTGATTTGAATATTGGTAATATTGATTTTAATGGGGATGTCAATATCACCGGAAATGTTATTACCGGTGTAACAATCCGGGCAATGGGCAGCATCTATATCGGTGGCTATGTAGAGGGTGCGGTGATTAAGTCAAATAAAGATATCGTTTTAAATAAAGGCGTCAACGCCAATGGCATCGGACAGATTGAAGCCAAAGGGAATATTTCGGCACGTTTTTTTGAGAATGCGATTGTTTATGCGGAAGGCGATGTCAATGCAGGCTATATTTTAAGCAGTAAGATTATGGCACTTGGCAAAGTCATTGTACAGGGAAGCAGAGGAACGATTCACGGCGGTGATGTAACAGGTGTTATGGGGATTGAAACCTCCAATGCCGGTAATGCATCTTATGCACCGACCAATTTAAGAATCGGAGCAACAAAGAAACTCCGTATGGATTATGCCAATATTATTGTACAGTTAAAGGATATTGATTCCCAGATTGAAATGTATGAGAGTGCATTGAAGAAACTGACGATGGTAAGGGATGTGAAACCTGAGGCATTTGACAGCGTTTCTTATACGAAAATCTGTCAGTCCAAGATTATAAAGAGTGCGGAGAAGGCTAAGTGTGAGCAGGAAAGCAAGCGGCTATACGATTTGATTAAAGAGTCCGGAAAAGCTGTTGTAAAGGTTGATTCCAAAATCTTTCCGGGAGCACGTATTTATATAGAAGCCAAGGTTTATGAACCGGCGGATACACTGGTACATGTTTTAGTCCGAAAGGTCAATGACAGTATCGTTGTAAGGGATTATGAAGAATAGTGGAGGAACAATCCGATGATAGAGGAAGTTGTATCGGTAGATTTGGCAGTTCATGAAAGACTGACGGTGAGAAAAAACAGACTTGCACCGAAACAGCTTACAGGAAATGAAAAGCGAATTTCCATTGTGACGGGTACGCATGGAGATGAACTGGATGGGCAGTATGTCTGCTATGAGATTGTGAAGCAGCTGAATGCTCATCCTGAGAAGTTGAAAGGAATTGTTGATATATATCCAGATGTGAATCCTCTTGGACTTGATACAGGTTCAAGAGGAATTCCTATGTTTGACCTTGATA
>OLFY01001798.1_pt1 | contig 24647 bp, 17 predicted proteins | sample 1605611 | NCBI WGS metagenome assembly OLFY01 (sample SAMEA3888923, study PRJEB22519) | human gut metagenome | biome: human gut; feature: human-associated habitat; material: faeces | place: Denmark | collected 2011
GCGCCAGCAATGCGGGTACTGGTGGGTGATGTGCTGCACGCCCATCAGGTGGCCGCTCTCCTTGATATGCTCAAGGATAACCTTGTTGGCGTCCCAGACCTTCAGACCGGCAAACTTCTCGCCAGCCTCGGCGGTCAGGCGGCCGGCATCGTCCACGGGGACAACAACAGGCACCTGCGGGTAATGGTTGACGCAGACCTCAAAGTCCTCGACACCATGGCCGGGGGCGGTGTGGACACAGCCGGTGCCGCCTTCGAGGGTGACATGGTCGCCCAGGATGACCAGGCCCTTGCGGTCCAGGAACGGATGCTGGTACTGCATGAGTTCCAGCTCGCTGCCGAGAACAGTCTCGGGCAGGACTTCGTACTCGTCGATGTGGCAGCCCTTCATCGTGGACTCGACCAACTCGCGGGCCATGATGTGGTAAGCGTCGCCGATCTTGACGAAGGCGTATTCCAGGTTGGGGTTCAGGCAGGTAGCAACGTTGGCGGGCAGCGTCCAGGTGGTGGTGGTCCAAATGACGATCCATGCCTTGTCCAGCGGGATGTTGTGCTTAGCCAGCACGCCGTTGGGGTCGTCGGTCAGCTTGAAGCGGACGTAGATGGAATCGCACTCGTCCTCGGCGTACTCGATTTCGGCCTCAGCCAGCGCAGTGCGGTCCTCGGGGCACCAGTAGACAGCCTTCATGCCTTTGTAGATGTAGCCTTTCTTCGCCATCTCGCCGAAAATCTCAACCTGGCGGGCCTCAAACTCAGGGCGCAGGGTCAGGTAGGGATTTTCAAAGTCGCCCTGCACGCCCAGGCGCTTGAACTGCTCGTTCATGACGCCGATGTGCTCGGTGGCAAATTCCTTGCAGATCTGGCGCAGCTCCAGTTTGGAGACGCCCGCCTTTTTGTCGCCGAGGGAACTGAGGGCTTTCAGCTCGATGGGCAGGCCGTGGGTGTCGTAGCCGGGCACATACGGTGCCTGGAAGCCGGACATATTCTTATAGCGGATGATGATATCCTTGATGATCTTGTTCAATGCAGTACCCATGTGGATATTGCCGTTGGCATACGGAGGGCCGTCGTGCAGGATGTACTGGGGCTTGCCCTCGTTGTTCTTGATCATCTGCTCGTAGACATGGTTCTGTTCCCAGTCCTCCAGCATTTTGGGTTCTTTTTTCGGCAGACCGGCCCGCATTTCAAAGGGGGTCTGCATCTTATGGATGGTGTCGTTGTAGTTCTGCGCCAAAGTTTCCTACTCTCCTCTATTTTGTAGATTCTTTATTTATACCACATCCGGTGTCAGCTGTCAAAGTCAACGCCTTCAAAGTTATCGAACGCCGGGGAGTTCAGCTCCTCCTGCGGTTCGGTACTTGCCTTTTTGCGGGTGGTGCGCTTGGTGGTGCTCGCTTTTCTGCGGCGGGCGGGTTTTGCCTCAGGTTCGTCATACAGGCCCGAAATATCCTGGAAGCGGCTCTCATCAATGGCCGGGGCCTCCGGAATGGGGGTCGGGGCAATTTCTTCGGGCTCCTCCGGGTGCGGGGCAATGGCAAACTCTACGGTGTCCACCTTTTCCCCGGCGGGGGCAGCAGCCTCGGGTGCGGGGGCAGGTTCCTCATAGTAGGCGGTTTCCTGCATCGGGGGCTGCTGTATCGGTTCCGGCGCAGGCTGGGCAGCGGGCGGCGTGTAGGTCGGCTCCACGGCGGGCTGCTCGACCGGGGCGGCCTGTACAGGGGCCGGGGCCGGTTCGGCGGCAGGCTGCATCGGGCGTACCGGCGGATCCTCGGGTTGAGGGGTGTAATCCGGCAGCTTGTTGATGAGGTTAATGTGCTTGCGGTACATCTCGATCAGTGAGCGCTTGAAGCTGTCCGCCTCGCTCTTCAGTGTGACGATCTCCTGCTTGGCCAGCTCCACATCATCGCGGGAGCGCTGCTCGCGATCCTCGGCCTTGATGTTGGCGGTGCGTATGACCTCGGCGGCCTTCTGCTTGGCCTCGCGGATGACATTTTCCCCTAAGCGCTGGGCGTTGATCATCGTCGTGCGCAGGGTGTCTTCCTCGGCACGGTACTGGTCAATGCGCTGGGCCAGCACAACGAGCTTTTTTTGCAGGTCATCATTCTGGGCAGCCAGGTCGTCCATGGCCTGGGCCACCTCTTTCAGATATGCGTCCACATCTTCGCGGCGATAACCTTGGAACGCTTTGTCAAACGTTACGCGGCGGACATCCTCAGAAGAGATCATGACTTTCCTCCTATGCAGGGACGGTGCCCTGTTATTCCCGGCCCGCAGACGGCGGGCAGATCATGCGCTCAGTATTGGTAAAAGGATATGAACAGGCGGTCCTTGCGGCTTTTTCCGCCGATGGCCGCCAGCTTGAAGCGCCCCACGCCCCGCACCGTGAAGATATCCTCGGCGTAGGCGGTCTCGTGGGCAGCTTTCAGCGGCAGGTGGTTGATCTCCACACGGCCCGCAGCTATATATTCTGCCGCGCGGGTGCGGGAGGTATGCATCATCACGGCCAGCACAGCATCCGCACGCAGGGACGGCACGGTAGCCTCCTGCAAGGCGCGTTCCCTGCTTCGCAGCAGATGGGCGGGCAGCGCGTCAACGCATTCGGTGTGCACGGTGCAGTGCCCGGCGCTGGTCAGTTCGGCGTTGATGAACGCCTGCTTGTCCGCCAGGACGACGGCGTAAAACGTGTCGTCCCGTTCGGGGTCTGCCAAAAGATCTCCCACACAGGTGCGCTCCAGTCCCAGCCCTAAGATAGAGCCAAGATAATCACGGTGGGTCGGTGCTTTATCTCCGTAGGCGGCAAATTGCAGGTAGGCCAGCGGTTCCTCCTGCCAGGCGTCGGGCGGCTCAATGCAGAGCACCTTGCGCTCGGCACCTTCAAACCCACCCCAAAAGCGGATACAGTCACAGCCCGCTTTGTTGCAGGCAGCCTGCGCCAGGCTCTGCTCCCGGTCGGAGAGAAAGCCTGTATACCGCGGGATGCCGCGGCTTTGGGCCACGCGGCACAGTTCCTCCACCCGGCGCATCAGGCGGCGTTCGTCGTCGTTCTGCGGCGGCACAAAGCCGCGCTTGGCAGGCGTGTCCTGGGTATCAGAAAAATACGCCATTGTTCTCCAGCTCGTCGATCAGATCCCCCATGATATCAACGTTGTACGGCGTGATAATGAAGGTGCTGGTGGCAACGCGCTTGATCTGGCCGTTGTTGGCGTAAGCCACGCCGGACAGGAAATCGATCAGGCGGCGGGAAACTTCCTTGCCGGTGGATTCCAGGTTCAGCACAACGGTACGCTTGGCGTTGAGCTGATCGGCGATAGTGGAGGCATCCTCAAACCGTTCGGGCTTGACCAGCACAACTTGCAGCTGGGTCGTGGCGTTGATGTTCACGACCTTATTACTGTGCTGTTTGACCTCCTGCTGGGTATATTCCTGCGCACCGCCCTGGCCGCCGGGGAAAACATCATCTTCGGTATCATCTACATAAGAATCAGCGTCGGGGTCGATACCGAGCTTGCTTTTCAAACTGTCAAACATGGACATGGTCGTAAAACTCCTTTGAGATAAGTATGCGCTGTTCACGTCAGCGCGCTATTACAGCGATATACATTAAATATTATCTTCTTTTTAGGCTGTCTTGTCAATACAAAAGGCCGTATTTCCGTTATAATAGTTTGCCGTCCTGCAAATTTGTACCCTGCACGATGATCTCATCGTAGAGCCGCACTTCGTTGTCGGTGCCGATCTTGCCGTTTTCCGGGATGAGGATGTAGCTGTCGTTCTCATACAGCGTCGTGATTTTCAAAAATCTTTGCAGGTTGCCGTACTTGACATAGACGCCGCGCTGGCCGTCCACGATGTGCAGGGCCTCCTTGTCGATGCGGATGCCCTCGTAGGTTTTTAGGTCGATCTGCGCGGTTTCCTGACCAAAGCTCAGCACCTCGGCGTTGATGGTCTGGCATTGCAGCACGATTTTGGCGATGCCGTTGTCTTTGTCCAGTGTCACCTCTTCCACCGTAGCAGAAAGCGGGGTGTTCTGCTTGCCGGGCACGCTGATTTTGACGCTGGAAATATTGTCGAACCGCGCGGCGGTATCCAGGTCGCAGACGGCATAAAATTTCCAGGAAAAGCCGGTGGTGATCTGCCCGGCGCGGTCGGTGGCGGCCGCCGGGAAGCCGTCCGCCAGCATCTTTTGCAGGGTGGCCGGGTCAGCGTCGTCCAGTGCCTGGCGATCCGCCGCGATGGCGGGCGACGCCGCTGTGCTGCTGAAGTAGCCGTTCGTCGTGGCCGTGATAGTCTGCAAAGCGTCGAGCTGCGCTTTGATGCTGTCATATTCAACCTGCAAAGCCGCGATGGTATCTGCAAAGCCCGCCGTCTGGCCGGTGCTGACCTGCAGACGGTTCTGCGCCAGCAGGAAGGTATCCTCGGCGTCGGTAATGCCGCTGTACTGAGCCGTGTTGATCTTGTCCAGCAGGTTGTACAGCGCCTGTTTTGTCTGGTTCGTCAGCACCGACAGATCGCTGCCGGTGGAGTTCTGGGACTTTGTCAGCAGCGTGATGGTGCGCTCGAGCCGGTCAAGCCGCTCGCGCTGCAATCCCTGGGAATCATCGGTGTACACTTCGGCCACGACGGTTCCGTTTGTGACGCGCTCACCGTCCTGGACAAGGTAGCCAAGGTCGCCGCTGCCTGCCACATCTACCGAGTCAAACGCCACAACGCCGTCGAGGGTAATGCTCTCGGCCAACGTGTACTTGATGGCAGTCTCTGTTTTGTAAGAGCGGCGAAAAATAACGAAACACTGTACAATAATGTAGACAGAAACCAGTGCCAGTGCCAGCAACCCGACCACATGAAAAATTTTCTTTGCCGCTGTGCGGTTCGGCTGTTTTTCCACTGCGCACTCCCCTTTCTGTCAGTTTTGCAAAAATTCACGCACCAGCGAACAGGCGCGGTCGATGACGTTTTCTTCATCAATATAAAGCCAGACCGCGTCGTTCTGGCGGCGGAACCAGGTCAGCTGCCGCTTGGCGTAGTTGCGGGTGGCCTGCTTGAGTTTTCCGGTGCATTCCTCCAAGGGCGCCGTGCCTTCAAAATACGGAAAAAACTCCTTGTAGCCGATGGCCTGGGCCGCCGTGCGGTAGCTCTCGCGATGGTCATAGACCTGTTTTGCCTCGTCCAGCACGCCGTTTTTCACCATCAAGTCCACCCTGCGGCCGATGCGGTCATAGAGCGCCGCGCGGTCGCGGCAGGTCAGGCAAAGGCAGAGCGAGCGGTACGGTGGCTCGGCAGCCCGGGCGCTGATGCGCTCCGCACTCATTTTGCGGCCTGTGGCTTCGTACAATTCCAGCGCACGGATGACGCGGGGCAGGTTGTTTGGGTGGACCTGCGCGGCGTAATCCGGGTCAATGCTTTGCAGTTGGGCATACAGTGTCGCGCTGCCCTCGGCGTCGGCCCGGGCTTGCAGGCGGGCGCGGATAGCCGGGTCGATTTTTTCCGGGGCAAAGTTCATGCCGTTCAAAAGGCTGGTGATATAGAGTCCTGTGCCCCCCACAACGACGGGCAGCTTGCCGTGTGCCGTGAGTTTCCGAATCAACGGATCGGCGGCGGCGGTGAAATCTGCCACGCTGTACGGCATTTCCGGCTCTAAAAAATCCAGCAGGTAGTGTGGTATCCCCTGCCGCTCTTCCGCGCTCGGTTTTGCCGTTCCTACGTCAAGATTTTTATAAATCTGCATAGAGTCCGCGTTGATGATCTCACCGTCGAACGCCTTTGCCAGCGCGACGGAAAGCGTGGTCTTGCCGCTGGCCGTGGGGCCGCCGACCGCGACAACGCGGGGTTTAGACAAGTCGGCCAAACTGCTTTTCCAGCTCCTTCCGGGTGATTTTCAGCACGCAGGGCCGCCCATGGGGGCAGAACGGCGGAACCGTGCCATCCATGATGTGCTGGGCCAGCGCCAGCATTTCGGCAGCGTTCGTGTGGTCGCCCGCCTTGATGGCGGCGCGGCAGGCGATGGAATGCAACACCCACTCGGTCTTTTCCCGCAAAGCGTCGCGGCCACCGTCGATCAGCTTCGCCGCGACTTCCACGATCATATCCTCCACGTCGTCCACCGGCACATCGGCGGGCACAGCGCGGACAACGACGGTGGAACCGCCGAAATCCTCCGCCTCGATGCCCGCGTCGGTCAACAGGTCGATATTCTGCAAAACCGCCTGCTTTTCGGCGGCGGTCAGATTGACCTGCACCGGCACCAGCAGCATCTGGGACGGCACGTTGCCGTAATCCTTCGCCAGCTGCTCAAACAGGATGCGCTCGTGGGCGGCGTGCTTGTCGATGAGGCACAACTCACCGCCGCGCTCGGTAATAATGTAAGTCTTGAACACCTCGCCCACCAGGCGCAGCGGTTCGCTTGCGGGCGGCGGGGTCAGCGTCGTCTGCTCGGGTCGGGTGTTGACCATATCAGGCAGGGCGCTCAGTGCGTGGGGGTCGTTCTGGACGTAATCGTTTTCCGGTTCGGGCTGCGCAGGTGCGACGGCGGCGCTCTCGTCCGGCTCATCGGGCAGGATATCCAGCACAGCGTCGTCGGTGTTCACCGGCGGCATCGGCTGGGGCGTCGGCAGCGTCACCGGCTCCATGGGCGTGACCGGGGTCACAGCGGCGGGCGTCAGCGGCTTCGGCGCGGAGCCTGCATTGTAGGCGGGCTTCGGGGATTGTGCTTCCAATACACCGGGCAGCGGCCTTGCGGGCACCGGGGCCGTCAGGCCGTTCAGTGCGCGGTACTCGGCGGAGGAAAGCGTCGTAAAGCCGCCCTTTTTGGGCATCGTCACGGCGGGCTTGGCCGCGGGCTTCGGGGACTCGGCAGGCTTCATTTCGGTCTGCTCAGCTTTAGGGGCGGTGTGGCCCATCTCAAAGCGGCATTCCCCGCTGCCCGGCGTTGCCAGTGCGGCACGCACTGCGCGGTAAACGGCGTCAAACACATCGCTCTCCCGTGCAAAACGTATCTCTGTCTTGGCCGGGTGGACGTTGACATCCACCATGTCCGGCGGCAGTTCCAACATGAGCACTGCGCCCGGGAACTTGCCCTGCATCATCGTACCCTTGTAGGCATTTTCCAGCGCTGCCATCATCGTGCGGTTTTTGACATAGCGGCCATTCACGAAGAAATGCTGCGCCCCGCGGCTGGCACGGCAGGCACGCGGCGGCGTGACCAAGCCGGTGACGTGGTACAGCTCGCTGCCGCCGTCCACCGGCAGCAGGTCGCGGGCAAACTCGCGGCCTAAGACCGCGTAGACAGCACTGCGCAGGTCGCCGTCGCCGGGGGTGACATACTGCTGCTTGCCGTCGCGCAGAAAGCGGAAGCTGATCTCCGGGTGGGACAGCGCCGCGTGCAGCACCGTCTCGGCCACGAAGGTGCCCTCGCTGGCGTCCTTCTTCAGAAATTTCATACGGGCGGGGGTGTTGTAAAACAGGTCGTTGACCGTGATGGTCGTGCCCACCGGGCGAGCACCCGGCTCCATACCCTGGGGCTCGCCGCCCTCGATGCGGTAGCAGCAGGCATACTCGTCGGCTTCGGTCTTGGTCAGCACCTCGACCTTGGCAACGCTGGCAATCGACGCCAGCGCCTCGCCGCGGAAGCCCAGGGTGTGGATGTGCCCGAGGTCGTCCGCCGTAGCAATCTTGCTGGTAGCATGGCGGATAAACGCCTTATCGATATATTCTGCCTCGATACCCGAGCCATTGTCCACGATTTGCAGCTGCTGGATGCCGCCGCGCGTTGCAGACAGCGTGATCTGCGTTGCACCCGCGTCGATAGCATTTTCCAAAAGTTCCTTTGCCACGGAGGCCGGCCGCTCTACGACCTCGCCTGCCGCGATCAATTCAGCGGTATGCTTGTCCAGCACACGAATTTCCGCCATGGGTCTCACCTGCCTTTAGTCTTTGTCCAGGGTATTTTTCAGTTCGTACAAAAAGTTCAGCGCTTCCAGCGGGGTCAGCGTCTCGATATCGACGGTGTGCAACTTTTCCACCACCTCGCTGGGGACGCTGGGGTTGTTGTAGGCTTCGACGGTGTCAAAGTCCAGCTGCATCGTGCTGTTGCGGCCTGGGGCGTTGGCCTCAAGCTGGCGCAGCACGGCGTGGGCGCGTTTGGTCACGCTGCCTGGCAGGCCCGCGAGTTTGGCGACCTCGATGCCGTAGCTGTCATCCGCCGGGCCTGCAACGATGCGGCGCAAAAACGTGATATCCTCACCGCGCTTTTTGACGGCGATGTTGTAGTTTTTGACGCCGTGGATATCCTGTTCCATACTGGTCAGCTCGTGGTAATGGGTAGCGAACAGCGTCTTGCAGCCGATGTTCTCACAGATAAATTCTACCACGCTGCGGGCAATACTCATGCCGTCAAACGTCGAAGTGCCCCGGCCGATCTCATCGAGAATGACCAGGCTGTCCTTCGTCGCATTTTTGAGGATCTCCGCGACCTCGGTCATTTCGACCATGAAGGTCGACTGCCCGGCAGCCAAATCGTCCGACGCGCCGACGCGGGTAAAAATCGCATCCACCACGCCGATGTGGGCGCTGGCGGCGGGTACAAAGCTGCCGATTTGCGCCATCAGGGCAATCAGCGCATTCTGGCGCATGTAAGTAGATTTACCGGCCATGTTCGGGCCGGTGATGAGCAGCATTCGGTTCTCGTCCTCGTCCAAGAGCGTGTCGTTCGGCACGAACAGGCTGCCTTTGAGCATCTGCTCAATGACCGGGTGGCGGCCCTCTTTAATCTCCATGACGCCGCTCTCATCGACGGTGGGCATGACGTAGTTGTTTTGGAGTGCGGCCTCGGCAAAGCCTGCCAGCACGTCCAGCTGCGCCACGGCGGACGCCGTGCGCTGGATGCGGACGATCTCGGCAGAAATCGACGAGAGCAAGTCAGCGAACAGCTGATGTTCGAGGACGAGCAGTCGCTCATTCGCGCCGAGGATTTTATTTTCCAGTTCTTTCAGTTCGGGCGTGATGTAGCGTTCACCCGTCGTCAGCGTCTGCTTGCGGGTAAAAGTATCGGGTACGGAGTCCGTGTAAGAGCGGCTGACCTCGATGTAATAGCCGAACACCTTGTTGAAGCCGATTTTCAGCTTCGGGATGCCGGTTTCCTCGCGGTAGCGGGCTTCAAGGTTTGAAAGATACCCCTTGCCGCCGTGCATGATGTCCCGCAGCTCGTCGACCTCGCTGTTGTAGCCCGCGCGGATGGCACCGCCGTCCTTCATATTGGCGGGTGGGTCGTCCACAAGGGCAGTTTGGATATTCTGCAAAACATCTTCCAGCAGGTCAATTTGTTCGGACAGATCGGTCAGCAGCGGTGCGCCGCAGGCGGCGGCCTGGGTCTTGACCTGGGGCAGCATAGCGCAGGTATCCCCCAGTGCCTTGACCTCGCGCGGGGTGGCCGAGCCGTACAAAATGCGGGTAGTCAGGCGTTCGATGTCAAACACATGACCGAGGGCTTCTTTCAAATCAGCGCGGGCGATGCTGGCGGAATAGAGTGCCTGCACGGCGGTAAGCCGTGCGTTGATGGCGTCGGCATCCACCAGCGGCTGCTCGATCCAGGAGCGCAGAAGGCGCTTGCCCATCGAAGTCTCGGTCTTGTCCAGCACCCACAGCAGCGTGCCGCGCTTTTCGCGGCCGCGCATCGTCTCGGTCAGTTCCAAATTGGCGCGGGTCACAGGCGACAGGCGCATATACTGTGCGTCGGCGTAGTTCTGCACGGTCTTAATGCGCTCGACGCCGTGCTTCTGCGTCTCGTGCAGATAGTTGAGCAGGGCAGTCACGGCGTAAGGCACGAGGGCGTCTTTCTCATAGCCCAGCGTCTCCCGCCAGTTCGCGCCGAACTGATCCGCCATCGTGGATTCCATGACGGTGTCCTTGAAGCAGGCATCTTCCCGCAGTTCAACAAGGGCGTTCGTGTGCTGCTTGATGTAGGTCGTCACGTCTTTGAAGTCGAGCATCGGCGGGCAAATCAGAATTTCGCTGGGCATGTAACGGCACAGCTCGGTGATGATGGCCCCGCCGATTTTTTCAGCGTTCAGCTCGGTAGCGTAGGCTTCGCCGGTGGAGATATCGGCAAAACAGACGCCCGCACGCCAGCGGCCCCGGGTGCGCTTGCAGAAAATGCTCGCTAGATAGTTGTTTTTGTCCTCGCGGAGCATACTGCTCTCGATGACTGTGCCGGGGGTGACAACGCGGATGATATCGCGCTTGACAAGGCCCTTGGCCAGGGCCGGGTCCTCGATTTGCTCACAGATGGCGACTTTGTAGCCTTTGGCCACCAGGCGTGCCATGTAGGTTTCGTAGGAGTGGAACGGCACGCCGCACATGGGGGCGCGTTCTTCCCTGCCGCAGTTTTTGCCGGTCAGCGTCAGTTCCAGTTCGCGGGAGGCCGTCAACGCGTCGTCGTAGAACATCTCGTAAAAATCACCGACGCGGTAGAACAATATCTCGTTGGGATGCTGTTTTTTAATTTCAAAATACTGCTGCATCATGGGCGATACTGCTTGTTCGGCCATGTTTCACACTCCTGTTTTGTCTGGTTGATACGTTGCTTTGTAGGGGCGGGCATTGCCCGTCCGCGGGCCGTTTGCCCGGGCTATGGGCAGCAGCGGGAAGTGACGGGCGAGCAATGCTCGCCCCTACAGTTCCCTACCGCGCCTCAAGCTTTAGTGGCACCCGCCGCAGGTGGAGCAGCTGCCGGTGCAGCCGCCGGTGGGGGCCTGCACGGTCATGGGATCGCCGCCGTTCATAGCGGTGTTAATGATGGCGTCGATGTGGCTGACCAGGGCCTCGCACTCGGCCTTGGCGTCGTTGTAGCGCACCATGCCCTCACTGGCCATGATCTGGCTGTACAGGTCGTTGACACGCTGGTTCAGCTCGGCCACACGGGCAGCGTCGGTTTCGGGCTTGGCACTCTCGTTGTTCAGGTCCAGGCGGGCGAGGTTGAACTCGCCGATCATGTTCTGCAGCTCCTCGTCCGCGTCATTCTCGCGGCGGGCGGCGTCCAGTTCCAGGTAGCGGACGTCAGTCTGCAAAGCAGCTGCGGCTTTCTTAAAAAGATCAATGCAATCCATGGTAAAATCTCCTTGTATATATAATGTAGATTGGGTTTATTCGGCAAGTTCACCCACCAGCAGCGCGGCGCGGGAGCCGGTGACGTGGACGTCGGCCCACTGGCCGATGAGGGTTTCGGGGGCTTTGAACTCGACCACCAGGTTGTTGTCCAGGCGGCCATTGACGGTGCCCTCGCTGCGGCCGGCGGCCTCCACCAGCACGCGGACGGTCTGGCCGGTCATGGCGGCGGTGGCCGCAAAGGCGAACTCTTCCTGCGTTTTCAGCAGGCGGTCCATGCGGGCGGCCTTTTCGGCGTGAGTCGTGGGGTCAGGCAATTTGGCGGCGGGCGTACCCATGCGCTTGGAATAGATAAAGGTGAACAGCTGCATATACCCCACCTTGCGGATAAGGTCGAGCGTCGCGGCAAAATCTTCTTCCGTCTCGCCGGGGAAGCCGACAATAATGTCGCTGGAGAAGGTCACGCCGGGGACCTTTTCTTTCGCATAATTGATGAGGTCCATGTACTGCGCGACGTTGTAGTGGCGGTTCATCTCCTTCAAGAGGCGGTCAGACCCGGACTGCACCGGCAGATGGATGTGTTTGCACAGATGCTCCTGCGCAGCAATCGTATCAATGAGCTTGCGGCTGGCATCCTTCGGATGGCTCGTCATGAAGCGAATCTGATAGTCGCCGGGCACCTCGCACAAAAGATTCAACAGGTCGGCAAAGTCGATGGGGTTTTCCAGCCCCTTGCCATAGCTGTTGACGTTCTGGCCCAAGAGGGTGATTTCCTTGTATCCTTGGGCCACCAGCTGCTTGAACTCTGCCAAAATGGCGGCAGGTTCACGGCTGCGCTCCCGCCCGCGGACATAAGGCACGATGCAGTAGGTGCAAAAGTTATCGCAACCGTACATGATGGGCAGCCAGGCACGGAAGCCGGAGTCCCGCCGGATGGGAAGTTCCTCGACCACGGCGTTGCGTTCCTCGGGCTTTTCCAGGTAGCGCTTGCCTTTGCGGATGCGCTCCGCCAGCATGGCGGGTAAGCGGTCGATGCCGTCAACACCGAACACGAGATCCACATAGGGGTAGCTCTGGCGCAGCTTTTCAACGATATGCTCCTGTTGGGCCATGCAGCCGCAGATGCCGATCATCAGGCGGGGGTTCTGCTCTTTGAGCTTTTTCAGCGCACCGACATTGCCGAACACCCGCTGCTCGGCGTGCTCACGCACGGCACAGGTGTTGAACAGGATGAGGTCGGCGTGCTCGACATTGTCACACAGGCCGTAGCCGACATCCTGCAAAACGCCCTTGATTTTCTCTCCGTCGTTGACGTTCTGCTGGCAGCCGTAGCTGCGCACATACGCCAGCGGTGGGGTCTCGTAGTAGGCCGCCAGCACCTTGGCCGCAGCGTCATTGTGGGTATAGGTCAGTTTTTCCAAGTGAATTCTCCTTATTATAAAACGCCCGGGTCTTGCCAAATGGGCGCACCTATCCAAACATACCATATTAGTATAGCAAATCTCGGGCAAAAGCACAAGCGGCTGATGTTGATTTTTTTGTGCAAATTGGGTTTTGGGATGGAAAAAACGCGCCGGGAAGATTGACATTTCCGCCATCATGCGCTACAATACATATGTTATGCCGCTGTGGCGGAACTGGCAGACGCAAGGGACTTAAAATCCCTCGGTAGCGATACCGTACCGGTTCGATCCCGGTCAGCGGCATTTCCTCGTAAAGTCTAACCTTCCGTCCGGTCGGTTAGACTTTTGTTTTTTAGTGCGAGGGATGGGCTATATGCTGAACCATAAATTATCCCGCAAAGCGCAGCTGTTTCTGCTGGGTGCCCTGCTGGGGGTGGCCATCTTTTTACTGGTGTATGGCACCGCGCCGCTGAACGTCGCCAACGACGCATTCTGCCGCGGCGGCTATATCGAAAAGGACATCCAGCAGCACTACGCGGGCTGGCTGTTTTATAAGCGCAGCGCCATCGGCTGGCCCCTGGGTGTGACGGATGCCGTCAACTACCCTGGCGGGGTCAGCGTAGCCTACACCGACTCCATCCCCCTGCTGGCGGCTTTATGCCGCCCGCTGGCGGCGGCGCTGGGTGGCACGTTCCAGTATTTTGGCTGGTTCACGCTGGTGTGCTTTGCCTTGCAGGGCGGTTTTGGGGCGCTGCTGTGTTCGCTGTTTGCGGGCGGGTTGTTTGCCCCGCTGGCGGGGTCGCTCGTCTTTGCCGCCAGCCCTGTTTTGATCGAACGCGCGTTCCGGCACACCTCACTGGGGGCGCAATGGCTTGTGCTGGCAGCGCTCTACTGCTATTTTGTCTGTAAGCGGCAGGGGCTGTATGCGTCGCGGGGGCTGTTTTTGCTCAATGTTTTAGCCGTGGGCATCCACCCCTATTTTCTGCCCATGACCTACGCCGTCACGCTGGCGCTTCTGTTGGAATACGCCGTGCAAAAGCGGCAATGGCTGCGGCCCGCTGTGTATCTGGGCAGCAATATGGTCTGCACGGCAGCGCTGGGCTGGGCACTGGGGCTTTTGTACGGCACGGCCACCAGCGGCGGGCAGGCGCTGTACGGCTATTTTGCCATGAATTTAAACGCGCTGTGGAACCCGGTGGGCGTAAACGGCGTTTTGTACAGCCGTCTGCTGCCCGCGCAAAACCAGGTGGGCGGCAACTATGACGCTTTTGCCTACCTGGGGCTGGGCGTGCTGGCGGCGCTGCCGGTGGCGCTGGTGCTGGCGCGGCGGCGGTTGGCCGGGTATCTGCGCCGCCACTGGGCGCTCTGCCTTTGCTGTGTGGTGCTGACTGCGTTTGCCGTGAGCAACGTCATCACGGCCAACGGCGTTACGCTGGCCACGCTGCCGTTACCAGCTTCCTTTATCAAACTGTTTTCGGTGTTCCGCTCCGGAGGGCGGCTGTTCTGGCCGGTGTATTACCTGCTGGTTTTGGCGGCGTTCGCCGGGCTGGCACTGCTGCCCCAGGCAGCAGTCTGGGTGGCCATGTTTGCAATGGTACAGCTGTGGGATGTAAGCCCCGCGCTCATCCAGCGGCACGATGCCATGCGGAACGCGCAAACGGCGGACGCTTTTCCTACCGAGATGCAAAGCAGTTTCTGGCAGACAGCCTCCGGGCGGTACGCACACCTTGAATCCGTGGAAGGGATGCAGGCCGACAGCCTGCACCTGGCGCTGTGGGCCGCCGACAACGACATGACCACGAACGACCCCTTCGCCGCCCGCTATGATGAAACCGCCCTTGCCACCGAGCGGAAAACCGCGCTGGATGCGCTGGCGAACGGCGATTTGCAGAATGATACTCTCTATTTATTTGCGACCGAAGGCGCATTTTTGCAAGCCGTTGAGCCGGTAAAAGATGCCGCCTGGTGCGGCCGGGTGACAAGTACCGACGGCACGGTCAGCTGGTACGTTATCGCGCCGGGGCTGCAAGGCAAGACTTTTGATGCGCTTTGCACGCCCTACGATGAAAACTATCCCCTGCGGCTGGCGGATTACACCGACGCTTTGTGGAACCGCGGTGTGCTGGATTCCACCAAAAAGACGGTCTGCTTTATGGACTCTCCCTTTGCCCGCGCAAAGCTGGACGGTGCTGCATACCTGTGTGCCGGGGGCCGCGAATACCCGATACTTGAAGTGGACGACCATGACGCCGGTTGGCTGATGGTTACGCTGGAAATTGACGATGCCACGATTTTGTGGGATGAGGAGCTGACAACAAAATGAAAGAACTGCACGTGAAAAGCCTGCTGCCGGTGCGGCTGGATAAATACCTGATGGATCAGTTTCCCGCCTTAGGCATGGGGCGGCTGAACAAGGCCCTGCGCGAGAATAAGATCAAGCTGAACGGCAAAAGGCAGCCGCTTGCGACCCGGGTACAGAACGGAGACATAATCAAACTATTTTTGACCGATGAGCAGCTGGAAAACCGCCCCACCCCCGCCGCCGTATTTGTGTATGAGGACGACGATATCATCATCGCCAGCAAACCTGCAGGCATTGCGGTGGATGGGCCAGACACCGACACGCTGATTCGCCGCGTGCAGGCAAAGCTGGCCTCCGAGGGCAAGGCCACCCACGCGGTGCTCTGCCACCGGCTGGACACCGGCACCAGCGGCCTGGTGCTGCTGGCAAAAAACAACGCCGCCGAGGCATTTTTGACCGCCGCCATCAAGGCACGGGACATTGAAAAGCGGTATCTCTGCGTGACGTTCGGTCGCCCGAACCCGCCCGCCGCCCTGCTGCGGGATTACCTTTTGAAGGACGCCGAGCGCGGCATTGTGCGCATTACCGACACGACCGCAGGCGGCGCGAAGGAAGTCATCACCGGGTATGAGACGCTGGCCGTCAGCGGACGGCTGGCCCTGCTGGAGGTCGAGCTTGTGACTGGGCGCACCCACCAGATCCGGGCGCACCTCGCACACATCGGCTGCCCGATCTTGGGCGATTCCAAGTACGGCAGCAACGCCGCCAACCGGGAGCTGCGGTTCAAGTATCAAGCCCTCTGCGCGTGGGAGCTGCGCTTCCCTGCACAGATTTCCGACCCGCGTTTTGCCCACCTGGCCGGGCGGGTGTTCCACGCCGAGAAGCCGTGGTATTACCAGCAGGTCGTGGATGGAACGTTGAAATAAGACGGCCCGGGCGGATATGGAATCCGCCCGGGCACGCAGAATAAAAAGCAGTGCCTTCAATTTTGAAAGCACTGCTTTTTTTATTCAGCTAAACTGCGCTTGCGCAGCCAGAGAAGCATCACGGTCAGGATGACGAGGGATGCGGCCAAGGTGAGCAGCCAGTTCTCGGTAAAGCCCGCAATCAGGTAGCCGGGCACGCAGGCAGCCACCACGACCATGGCATACTGCATCTGGGTCTGCACGTGGTTGATGTGGTTGGACTGTGCGCCGGAACTGGACATGATGGTGGTGTCGGAGATTGGCGAGATATGGTCGCCGCAGACAGCGCCCGCCAGCACAGCGGCTACGGCCACGAGCATCATGTTGGGGTCTGTCTCGCTGAACATATTGACAACGATGGGCACCAGAATGGCAAACGTGCCCCAGCTGGTGCCGGAGGAAAACGCAATGAAGATGGCAATGCAGAAAATCAACAGCGGCACAAACCGCATCAGCCCGGCGTTCAGGCTGACGGCCTGGCGCACAAAATCGCCGATGCCCAGCGCGTCAGTCATGCCTTTCAGCGTCCAAGCCAGCACCAGAATCAGGATAGCGGGCATCATCAGCTTGCCGCCCTCGGGCACAGAGTTCATGAAATCTTTGAACCCGATGACCCGGCGCGGCAGATAGAGCACCAGCAGGAACCCCACCGTGATAAGCCCCGCAAAGACCAGCGACTCCGACGAGGAGCAGTTGGCAAAATCCTCCACAAGGTTCGTGCCGCCGTTCAGGTAGCCGGTCCAGATCATAGCCCCGATAGCCGTTGCAATCATCACGATCATCGGCGCAATCAGGTCAATGACCTTGCCCTTGGCGTATTTGCCGCCCTCTGTGGGGTCGTGTGTCTCCTGGTTTTGGAATGCCTCCCCGCCCGAGGTGAAGAGGTCGCCATTGGCGGCGTTGCGCTCATGCTTTTTCATCAGGCCAAAGTCAAACCCGACCAGCGAGGTGAAGAACACCATGTAGAGCGTCAGCAGCGCATAGAGGTTGAACGGTATCGTGCGCACGAACATTTCAAACCCGGACATGGCGCTGCCCGCCGGGACGTAGGAGTTGACTGCTGCCGCCCAGGAGGAAATCGGCGCAATGATGCAGACCGGTGCAGCGGTAGCATCGATGAGGTAGGCCAGCTTTGCGCGAGAAACTTTGTATTTGTCCGTGACCGGGCGCATGACCGAGCCGACGGTCAGACAGTTAAAGTAGTCGTCCACGAAGATCAGCGCCCCCAGCAGCGACGTTGCCACCAAGGTAGCCCGCTTGCTCTTGAGTTTCTTTGCCGCCCACTCGCCGTAGGCGCGCGTACCGCCGGATTCCTGCATCAGCATGACGACCATGCCCAGCAGGATCATGAACATCAGAATCGAGAAGTCAACGCTGTTGATCATCGTGTTGAACAGCGTGTCAAATGCCAGCCAAGGGTGGAACTCCGCCACCAGCAGCGCCCCCAGCGCACAGCCCGCAAACAGCGAGAGGTAAACTTCTTTCGTCAGCAGCGCCAGCAGGATGGCGATGATAGGCGGCATCAGAGACCACCAGGTTCCAATAAACATTTTTTACACCTTTTCTTTCGCAAAATAGTCCTTGGTCAGTTCGACCACCGTGCCGGACAGCAGGAGCAGCGCAATGAGGTTCGGGATGCTCATAAGGCCGTTGAAGGTATCGGCAATGCTCCACAGCAGCCCCAGATCGACCGTTGCACCCAGGATGGACACGAAGGAGTACACCACAAAGAAGGGGCGCACAACCTTGTCGCTGCGGCACAAAAACGCGATGAAGCGCGAGCCGTACAGGCCCCAGCCAATGATGGTGGAGAACGCAAAGCAGCACAGCGCCACCGCCGTGAAGATGGACGCCCAGCCGCCGTAGGTGGTGGTGAAGCCGGAGATCGTCAACTCGGCACCGGCCGCCGCGCCGTAGTTGACAGGGACACCGCTGCACAGGATGACCATGGCCGTCAGCGTGCAGATGACGATGGTGTCGGCAAAAACCTCAAAGATGCCGAACACACCCTGCTTGACCGGCTTTTTCGTGTCGGCACAGGCATGGGCAATGGAGCCGGTGCCAAGGCCCGCCTCATTGGAGAAGATACCGCGGGAGACACCCTTCTGCATACTGACGAAGAGACTTCCGATGACGCCGCCGGTGAAGGCCGCCGGGTTGAAGGCCCCCGCGAAGATGGCCTCGATGACCGCCGGAAAGCGCTGGATGTTCAGGATGACAACGCCCACTGACAGCACGATGTAGAACAGCGCCATGAACGGCACAAGGCGTTCGCTGACGCTGCCAATGCGCTTGATGCCTCCCAGCAGCACCATGGCCACCAGCATAGCAACGATGATGCCAACGACGAGATTCAAGGTGGACAGCGCACTGCCGCTCACAACGTTGAACTCCGTCAGGGCCGTGTCAATGGCGGCCACAATGGTGTTGACCTGCGTCGCGTTGCCGGTGCCGAACACCGTCAGCACACCGAACAGCGAGTAGAGCACCGCCAAAAACTGCCAATGCCTGCCCAGGCCGTTTTTGATATAGTACATCGGGCCGCCGACCCACTCCCCGGCGGCGCTGCGCTCCCGGTAGTGGACTGCCAGCGTGACCTCGGCAAATTTAGTACACATGCCCAGGACCGCCGAACACCACATCCAAAACACCGCGCCCGGGCCGCCAATGGCGATAGCGCCCGCAACACCCGCAATGTTGCCGGTACCCACCGTGCCCGCCAACGCCGTGCACACCGCTTGAAACGGCGTCATCGTACCGTCGGAGGCATCTTTTTTTCGGAACATACGCCCGATTGTCGTTTTGATGGCATATGGAAACTTTCGTATCTGCAAAAAGTGCGTGCGCACGCTGAGCAGAAGCCCCACGCCGATGATGCACACCATAGCCGGTATGCCCCACACAAAGTTGTTGACCGCCGTATTGACAGCCGCAATCGTTTCAAGAATCATTGCATCCCTCTGCTTTTGATTTTTCGCAAAAAAAGAAAGGCCTGCAACGCCGACATTTTTTGTCGGCTTACAAGCCTTTTTGTCCGACTGTGACAAGTTTGACTTATATCACTGCAAGATTAGTATACCACTATGCCATGTTGTTTGCAATCCCCTTGTGCGTCTTCTGCCTCACCCACCGCAAGTAAAAGAAAAAAAATAGGATAAGCAAGCCGCCCGGGAGGATCTGCGGATCTTCCCGGGCGGCTTTTTTCACAGGCGCAGACGGCGCTGCTTTTGCCAGATTCATCCCCGGGCGTCCTGCCGGGTGGTGTGGAAGTACTCCTTGGGGGTCATGCCGTACTCCTTTTTAAAGGCGCGGAAAAAGTGGTTGTAACCGCCAAAGCCGCTGGTCTTGTACACCTCGGTGATGGGCAGCCCCTGCTCGATGAGGGTGCAGCAGCGGTCTAACCGCGCCTTTACGATATAGCGGTGCACCGTCTGCCCGGTCTGGCGTTTGAATTCCCGGGCAATATGTTCCCGGGAGACGAAAAACTCCTTTTCCAGCCGCTCCAGCGTCAGTTCCTCGGTAAGGTGCGCCTGAATAAACAAAAACACCTCGTCCAGCATCAGGTGGTGGCGGCTGACCGATGCGGTGTGGAACTCCGCATGGATGCAGGCACGCAGCGCCAGCACCACAAACATTTGCAAAATACCGTGCTCGAACACCGCTGCACCGAACTGGGTGCGCTCCTGCGGGAGCATCAGCAGCTTCCGGGCAAGGTTTTTCAGCAGCATATAGATCTGGCTGTCCGGGCGCACAGCCACCTGCCGGGAGGGCACCACGTTGAAGCTTTTTTCAAGGTCGGTATCTGCGTCCGAAAGCTGCGCCAGCGTCTGGGGGGACAGCTGCACCCGAATAAGTTCCAGCGGGCCGTAAGCACCGGCGTATTCCAGTCTGCCGCCCTGACCGGGCTTGAAGATGATGAGATTCTGCTGCTGTGCGGGCAGCACCACCTCACTGCACCGGAACACACCGCTGCCCCGCATGACCAGAAACAAATCATAATACGCGCCGGAATAAAATTCCCGGACGGCGCTCTGCTCAAAAAGATAACATTTGGCTGTATAATTCACCAAAAAGTCCTCCATAAAACTGTCATATGTAACAAATTGTTGTACACAACAGAAAAGTACAACTGTTATAATTGCATAATACATCAATTTGCGATAGTTTTCAATCATTTTTTGGATATGTATTGATGAAAAATTAACGTATAATGTAAACGTAGAAAAGAGACTTGTGCGAAAAGTCTCGTGGTTTCACTGTTTTTAAGGAGGATAAAACACAATGGACCAGAAAAAGACCATCCGACCCTTCTCCATGAAGGACAAGATCGGATATACGCTGGGCGATCTGGGCTGCTGCTTCACCGAGCAGTACCGCGCCATGTATCTGTCGATCTTCTACACCCTGATCCTGCAGGTCAACCCCTTCCACGTGGGTATCCTGCTGCTGATCACCAAGATCTGGGACGCCGTGAATGACCCCATCATCGGTGCCTTGGTGGACTCCCGCAAGGCCACCAAGGGCGGCAAGTTCATCCCGTGGATCCGCGCCTTCTCCTTCCCCATGGCAGTGCTGTGCATACTTGGCTTTGTCAATGTAGGCAATATCAACTACGGCCTGCGTCTGGCCTACATGTTCGTCACCTACGTTCTGTACGAGGCGCTGTACACCTGCGTCAACGTGCCCTTCGGTACTCTGTCCAGCGTGATGACCGATGATGTCAGCCAGCGCACCGCACTGTCCCGCTACCGCAGCCTTGGCGGCACCATCTTCATGACCGTCATGGTCATGATCGGCCCCCTGTTCCTGTATGTGGACAACAAGCCCGTGGCTGGCCGCTTCCTGATGCTGGCCTGCATCTGCGCTATGCTGGGTCTGCTGTGCCTGCAGATCACCTGCGTATGGTGCAAGGAGCGCGTGGAAGTGCCCGAGCGTCCGCAGGGCGAAAAGCTGAACTACCTGCATGTGCTCAAGGAGATCTCTCACAATAAGGCTCTGCTGGGCGTTATGTTCTTCAGCCTGACCGGCATGATCGGTGCTTCCGTGGTCAACGGTCTGAACACCTACCTGTATAAGGACTTCTTCGGCAACGTTAAAATTCAGGCTGTCTCCGGTATGCTGAGCGTGCTGTACGCGGTGCTGTCCTTTGCCATCACCCAGCCTCTTGCCAACAAGTTCGGCAAGAAGGAGTGGTGCTGCATGGGCGCCGGCTTTGCCGCCATCGTGTTCGGCATCCTGTTCTTCTTCCCCGTCCACAACCCCGTGGCCTTCATCGTCATCAACGGTATCTGCTATCTGGGCGCTTCCGGCATGCAGGTGCTGATCTGGGCTATGGTCAACGACGCCATCGACTACCACGAGCTGCAGACCGGCGAGCGCAACGAGGGCATCGTTTACTCCACCTACTCCTTCTTCCGCAAGCTTGCAAGCGCCATTTCCGGCAGCCTGTCCAGCTTTGTGCTGGGTGCCATCGGCTACAACGTTACCGCAGGCGCTGTGCAGACCGCAGGCGTTGTGAACGCCATCTGGAAGAGCTACACCGGCATCTACTTCCTGGGCTACGGCATTGCAGTTGCCATCCTGTTCTTCGTCTACCCCCTGACCAAGCAGAAGACTGCTGAGATGCTGACCGAGCTGAAGGCTCGCCGCGCCGCAAAGGAGAGCAAGTAAACCATGAAGATCTTACAGGTTCAGTTTAAAAACCGCAATGGCCACACCCTGCGCGGCATCGTGACCCTGCCCGACACCGAGGGCAAGGTACCCTTTGTGGTGCATCTGCACGGCTTTGCCGGCAGCTGCAGCGGCTACAAGTCCATGTACACCCATCTGTCCCGCGCTCTGGCAGCGCAGGGCATCGGCAGCGCCCGGTTCGATTTCTACGGCAACGGCGAGAGCGACGGCGAGTTCGAGGATATGAGCTTTGACGGCCTGCACACCGATGCACAGGATATCTTTGCATGGGCCGCTGAGCAGCCCTATGTGGACAGCGAAAAGCTGTTCCTCTCCGGCCAGAGCATGGGCGGCTACATTGCCGCCTCCTGCGCACCGGTCATCCAGCCCCACGGCCTGATTTTGCTGTGCCCGGGCGCCGGGATGTGGTTCGGCTGCGCACAGCGTGCCGACGGCGTTGTGCAGACCGGCAAGGACTACACCGACATGGAGGGTCTGTGCTACAAGATGGCCTTTAACTACGAGATGGCCAAGCACCCCGACCCCTTTACCGAGGCCAAGGGCTACAACGGCCCGGTGCTGCTGCTGCGCGCCGACGATGACCGTCTGGTGGACGAGGGCACCTGCAACCGTTACGCACAGGTGTACACCGCACCCGATGTGGACACCATTGCAGGCGGCGGCCACAACTTTGCCACGCTGGCAGCCCGTGCCGCCGTGGAGGAAAAGACCGCAGCATTCATCAAAGCAAATCTGTAAAGCAAAGCGTATCTGCAAGGAGGCTTTTGTATGGAAAACGTAATTCTGCAGCCCATCGAGGTGGGCGGACAGACCTTTAAAAACCGCATCATGTTCCCCCCGCTGACCACCGGCTACGAGAAAAACGGCATGATCAGCGAGCAGGACATGGGCTTCTACACCCGTCTGGCAAAGGGCGGCGTGGGCTACATCGTTATGGGCGATGTGGCACCCATCAACAGCTTTTCTCCCACCCCCAAGCTGTTTGACGACAGCCAGATCCCTGCCTTCAAGGCACTGGCCGACAGCGTACACGCCTACGGCACCAAGCTGGGCGTCCAGCTCTTCCACCCGGAGTACGACGTAGACGCCATCAACAGTCTGTTTATGCAGAAAAAGTTTGATGAGATGCGTCAGCGCCTGCATCACGACATGATGTTCTTCACCGATGAGGTCAGCGAGGAGATGCTGATGGCCATCATCGATAAGATGTGCGCCTGCGCAGTGCGTGCACAGAAGGCCGGTGTGGACGTCATCCAGATCCACGGCGACCGCCTGAACGGCTGCCTGTGCTCCACCCGCATGAACCACCGCACCGATAAGTTCGGCGGCAGTCTGGAGAACCGCGTCCGCTTTGCCCGCATGCTGACCCGCGCCATCCGCAAGGCTGTGCCGGATATGGTCATCGACTACAAGCTGTCCATCGTCACCCCGCAGCGCGGCAAGGGCGGCATTGACGAAGCCGACGCCGTGCAGTTTGCCCAGTGGCTGGTAGAGGACGGCGTGGATATGCTCCACGTTGCGCAGGCCAACCACACCGGCAACATGGCCGACACCATTCCTCCCATGGGCGTACAGCCCTACGGCTTTTTCGTCAAAATCGCCGGGGACATCAAAAAGGCCGTCAATGTGCCGGTCAGCGCCGTGGGTCGTATCGTGGATGCCGAAATGGCTGCGCGTGTCATCGAGAGCGGCATGGCCGACATGGTTGCCATGGGTCGCCCGCTGCTGGCAGACCCCGACTGGGGCACCAAGATCGCTGCCGGGAAGGCCTGCGATATCCGCCGCTGCATCAGCTGCAACAAGGGCTGCACCGATGCCATCCAGAACCGTCAGTTCCTCTCCTGCGTGCTGAACGCGGAGAACGGCTACGAGAACACCCGCAGCATCCAGCCCGCAGCGCAGAAAAAGAAGATCGCCGTCCTCGGCGGCGGCCCTGCCGGTCTGGAAGCCGCCCGTGTGGCAGCGCTGCGCGGCCATGACGTGACCCTGTTTGAAAAGACCACCACTCTGGGCGGCCAGCTGAACATTGCCTGCGTACCTCCCCGCAAGGAGGAGATGCGCCGCGCCGCACAGGACCTGATCCACGCGGTCTGCAACGCCGGTGTGCACCTGTGCATGGGTCAGACCCGCACCGCAGAGCAGCTGAAGGATGCCGGTTTCGAGGCCGTCATCAACGCTGTGGGCGCACACAGCGCCGCACCCCGCATCCCCGGCATCGACAGCGTGAACGTTGCCGACGCGTGGAAGGTGCTGGCCGGTGAGCAGCAGGTGTACGGCACGGTTGCCGTCATCGGCGGCGGCATGGTGGGCTGCGAGACCGCAGAGTATCTGGCTGCCCGCGGCTGCAAGGTGTCCGTTATCGAGATGATGGACAAGATCGCCGCAGGCGAGAGCACCACCATTCTGCCCACCCTGCTGGAAAACTATAAGACCTACGGCGTGGAGCAGTACCCCAGCCACAAGGTCAAGGAGTTCCGCATGGACGCCGTCGTCTGCGAGAACAAGGACGGCGCAGAGGTGACCATCCCCTGCGATTACATCGTGCTGGCTATGGGCGCACGCTCCAACGAATTTGACGCTGCTGCGCTGGAAGCTGCCAGCATCCCGGTGTATTCCATTGGCGATGCCGCCGGCAAGGCTGCGGATATCTCCAACGCCATCCGCACCGGCTACGATACCGCCTGCCAGCTGTAAAACAAAAATATCGTTCTATTTGTGGGGCAGAAACGCCTGTGGGCGCTTCTGCCCCACTTTTTTTACCCTCTCAGGCAAAGCCGTCAGGGTTTTGCCTCGCCCTCTCAGGCGCTCCCGCGCCAGCTCTCCCAAGGGGAGAGCGGACACGCCCGGAAACTTTACGGGTCAGCCGGGAACTGTACCGCCACCGCTTAAGCCTTCACCCACCGGGGGAAGGTGGCGCGTAGCGCCGGATGCGGGGCAGCACCAGCTCCCCCGAAGGGGTAGCCAAGGTTTAAAGCCCATTGCTAAAGTATTAGGCATCATGAGGAGACTTTCGGCAGTGCTCTTGGCTCTCCCTTTGAGGAAAGACTTCCACCCGCTCCGGGGGAAGATGTCGCGGAGCGCATTCAAAATCATCCCACATAAAAAGGCTGCTGCACAAAACCCTGTGCAGCAGCCTTAAGGCAACACCGCACAATTCCCGCCTTACGGCTTAAGCACCGCTCCGGCGGCT
>OLFY01001814.1_pt1 | contig 24470 bp, 28 predicted proteins | sample 1605611 | NCBI WGS metagenome assembly OLFY01 (sample SAMEA3888923, study PRJEB22519) | human gut metagenome | biome: human gut; feature: human-associated habitat; material: faeces | place: Denmark | collected 2011
TGGAATGCACGAACCCGGTTAAAGACAAATGGCGCATCCGCTGGGATGTGCAGGAAAAAGAGAACGGCTCTGCCTCCTACATGGAAGAGGAGTTCGGACACAAGCCTACTGATGAGGAAATCCGCACATTGGTTATGTCATGGTATAACAGCCAGACTGATGCAGCTATCCTATCCGGATTCGCCTATAATGGTGCCCCTGTATGGCTTTCTACGGAGAACCAATACAACTATAAGGCAGCATACGATTTGGCCGTTCAGACGGGCGGAGAGACCCTTCCGGTTACATTCAAATTCGGTTCGGATGAACAGCCCGAATACCATACTTTTAGTCGGTTAGATGAGTTGAAAGACTTCTATACGAAAGCGGTAAGGTATATCCAGAAGATTCTGGCTGAAGGCTGGGAAAAGAAGGATAAGTTCAATTTGGAATTATACAGGATTGAATGATTGAGAATCCCTTCGGGGGAGGGATAAAAAAAGCCCCCGGCCTGTTAAAAATCATCTCACCTACTTTTAACTTAAACGCATCCAGTGCGCACGACCGGGGGCAATGCCCTCGCCGCGCACTGGATGCGTTTTTTAATCAAAAGTAAGTGAGATGTTGCAAATGTACAAAATTTAACTGGATATGAAAGTAATTGAGATACTAAAATTGAACAGGGAGCTTTTAAAAACATGCCATTACATGGGCATACGACCCGATGATGTGCAATATATAGAACTATATAATGAATATAACAAGTTGCAGATCAATGGGGAAAAAGTGTCTTATATCGTAGCAATGCTTTCCCTACGATATGGCATCAGTGAGCGAAAGGTGTATGACCTGATCAGGCGTTTTAAAACCGACTGCAATTTGTGTGCAGTGTAATCAGGACTTCCTCCCACTAAAGGCAAACTCCCCTACCCTACCTTTGTATCGCAATAAATAACATTCATATCATGAACAAGTATTATCAAATCTTAGGCAAGGTGCTTTCGTCCGGAAAGATGCAAAGCAATAAAAAAGGGAATATCCGCTACCTGCTGAATGAACAGCTGACGCTGCTCCCAGCCGACCTTCTTGATATATTCGAGGGGCATACCATAGCGCGGAAGAAGTTAAAAAACGAGCTACAACTGTTTATGAGAGGCGAGCGCAACGTGGAAAAATACAGGGAGGCCGGAATCAACTGGTGGGACTACTGCGGCTCTATCCTTGTGAACAGCTACCCAACCTATTTTGAAAAACTGCCGCCACTCATCGAACGCATAAACAGGGAAAAAAGGAACAGCAAAAACTATATATTGTTTCTCGGATCTACAGGAACAGAAAGCAACCAGGCTCCATGCCTTAGTCTTGTTCAGTTTCAGATAGAGCAAGGAGAACTGGTCATGACCGCCTATCAGCGAAGCAGCGATGCGAATTTAGGACTGCCGGCAGATATTTATCATTTGTATCTAATATCAAGACAGATTGAGTTGCCGCTAAAATCCATCACCCTGAATCTGGGGAACGTGCATATTTACGAAAACAACATCGACAAAACAGAACAGCTGCTTGCCGGCAATGAAAATGTAAAATTTGAATTGAACGTATGAGAAAGATGTATCTGTCAGCCCCTCTCCCATTTGTCGGGCAAAAGCGTATGTTCGCCAAGGAATTCATGAAAGTGCTGGAGCAATATCCGGATGGGACATTGTTTGTTGACCTGTTCGGTGGCTCCGGATTGTTGTCTCACATTACCAAATCCCTCAAGCCCCACTCTACTGTTATCTATAATGACTTTGATAACTACCGCTTCCGCATGAAGCACATTCCGCAAACGAATCAGCTGCTTGCTGACATTCGCGAAATGGTAGGGAATTCCGTACCACGTCATAAAATCATTAAAGGAGAACTGCGTGAACGAATATTCAGCCGCATCGAGCAGGAAGAGAATAGCACCGGATATGTGGATTTCATTACCCTCTCCTCCTCTATCTTGTTTTCCATGAAATACAAACTGTCTGTTCAGGATATGCGGAAGGAAGCTTTATACAACAATATACGCAAGACCGGCTACCCGGAATGTACGGACTATCTCGAAGGGCTGGAAATCGTATCTTGCGATTACAAGGAAGTATTCAACCGGTATAAAGATATTCCTGGAGTAGTATTTCTTGTTGATCCGCCCTATCTGTCCACTGACGTAGGAACCTATAACATGTACTGGAATATGGCAGACTATCTGGATGTGCTGAATGTACTGAAGGGGCATTCATACGTATATTTTACATCCAACAAATCTTCAATTCTGGAGCTGTGCGAATGGATAGGTAAAAATAGGGATTTAGGTAATCCTTTTGAAAACTGCACAAAGGTGGAATTCAATGCTCACATGAATTACAACTCTTCTTACACAGATATGATGCTTTACAAGAAAGAGGCTGCCTGATTGCGTTTACTTTGCCTGTATTGAACAAAAAAGCCGCAGACGGTAATTTGCACGTCCGCGGCTTTTTCTGTCTAATAAAGACGGCTATTGCAGCCGCTTGATGGCCACACACTGATATACCTCGATACTTTCCACAATATCCTCATGGTTGTGATTGGTATCACTCTCCACCAGATCCAGCTCCAAAAAGGTCTCGCCTCCCAATCCGGCAAGCTGTGCATGAATCAGTCCGGGCAGGTCAAACACCTTCAACGCATCTTCCTGCAGCTCGCTTCCATCAGCACTCGAACCTTCCCAGTCTGTCACGATGTGCAGCTTGATCAAAGGTTCTGCCCGGTATTCCACACCGGGAACAATCGCATTCCACTGTATAGGGCAGAATTCCACAAAAACAGCCGGACGCTCCCAGTTCTCTTCCTGCTCGATGAATTCCACGTTGTGATTCCACAGGTCTATGTGCTTTATAAGGTCAATGGCCTTCAGTTCGCTGCAAAGCAGCCGGTAAAGTTCTTTTCTCATCTTCTTATGATATTATATTCAATGGTAAAATACTCTGTTAGGTTCTCTTCTACAATCTCACGGACGGCTTTTTCCACTTCAGGCGATGTGCCGAGGAAACGGCGTCGGGGAATCCTGATGGTGCTTCCTTCTTTCTTTAAAGCCATGAACATCCAAAAATCGGCTTCTGTATCAAGCCGGGCATTTCGTTTGTCTTTTCGCAGTTTTCCGTCCTTCCTTCTCCCGAACGACCCGGTGGCCTCATAATACTTATGCCAGAAGAAACGCTTCATTCGCCCTGTCACCACTATTTCACCACCATCATTATGAATGGCCGCATAGGGAAGAGTAGTAAAGAAGGTAATGCTGTTTACCGTCGTCCGGCTCCCAATACTTTTCCGAAGCGCCCCGGTATCTGTCAGTATGGCTCTGCCTTCATCCCGGATGGGACTTTTCCGTCGCTGCCATTTCTCACTGAAAAAAGCCTGCCGCTCAAAGTTCTTGTCAAACTCATCGCTCATTTCCACCTGAATGTCTTTCAGTATCCGGGCCACTACTTTTTTTACATCTTCATTCATTCCCAGTCAAAGTTAAATTTCAATTGTACCGTATCGTCCGGCAAATCATTTTTAGGGTCTGCGGACGCTTTAAGCATATTGTAGAATGTACGCTCACTAATAGCATACACAGGATATATGTACCGCCGCCATATTTCACGGTTCGGTACACCGTGACTGGCATAATGGTCATATATCCTGTTTACTTCTACTACACGCTTCTGATAACTGACTCCGTGCCGCTTTCCCATATAGGTTTAATCGTTCATAGACGGTTTTACTTTAGGTTTATAGGGACGGATGTCAAGCGTCATTTTTGCGCTTACCGTTACCCGGCCACTTCCTTCACACTGTCTGCAGACTTCCTCAATGGTTTCGCTTCGCTTCTTTCCAAAGATCCGAGAGGGATATTCTACAACTTTCTTTACTTTACCTGTACCGTGGCAAGCACGGCACAGGGCTACTTTCGGAGATTTCTCCACTTCTTGTATCATAGTTCTATTATTTATGATTCTGTCATTCCCAGAGGGATAGGTTTCCACATTCCGTTTTCGTTCTTGATTTCAGCACGGATAAACTGTTTGCTCACTTCCGGCTGGTAGGCTTCCTCAATGATACGCACACCTTCAATGAAACGGTCATCTCCGGTTTCCATGGCCACTTTGCGAAGCTGCACGATGCGTGAAGCCTTCAGGGTTCCCTTGGCATCACGGGCCAACAGACGAAGTACCATGCTCACTAGTGCCTTGGTCTTTTCATCTTTGGCCAGACCTTCTATGTATTCCTTCACAATGGCTATACCGTCTTCCACCGTGTCACGGTAACCGTCGGTCACATACACACCCAGCGTGATTCGTTTGTCGCCTTCACTGTTAGTAAAGGTATGGCTGCGCTGGTCATCCTTCACCTTGGTCTTGAAAAGGTCTGCCTTCATTTCCAGAATGGTTTTGAAGTTGTCCATCACAGTCTGCTTGCTTGCCTTGATCTGCTCACTGATGCCCAGCAGTACCGGAATGGAGTTTGCTATCTCCTCATCCACCATCTGTTTGTACATTTCGCGGTCATTCTTGGCTTTTTCCTCTGCCGCTTTCTTTGCTTTTTCTCTCTGGAAGGCTTCAAATTCCGCCTTCTCCTCTGCCGTCATTACCACGGTCGTTTGTTTCATTTCTTCCATGATTCTTGTTTTTTGGGGTTATTGGTTTTCATAATCCTGCATTTCAGGTTCGTCTTCCATCAGCATAGCCTCTCCGTTGGCGTATGCCCAGTCAGCCAGTTCACTATAAAACTCGGCTGCATCTTGCTTCTCCATATCAGAGGCAAGCAGATTGATTTCCTTTTTCAGATTCTCTAAAATCTTTGTGTTTCTATTTTCCATATCCAATCAGTTTGCCGGAGCATCAGGGTCAATCTGAATGAGTGATACCACGCTCACGGGGTTAATCGTTTGCTTTTCTTTCTTGGGCTTCAAGCCGCCTTTCCGTTGTATGGACCGAAGCTTTACCGCCAGCTCCTCCAGTTCGTCCACCGTAATCTGTCTGAACGCCTTGCCGGATATTCGGGGATTACTGCAGAAGTCATTGATTCGTGCCCAGTCGGATGTATCTATGCCCAGTTTCTGCATCAGGTTCAGACAGAGACTCCGTTTCCGCCGCAGCTCCTCACGTAGTTTCTGCCGCCATTCGTCTTGTCCGCTCAGCTTCTCCAAGGCAGTACAACAAACTTCATACTCCTTGGCCGTCATTTCCTTCAGACTGTCTGTCCGGTTCCACGTGTACTGCAGCACGATTTGTTTTTTGAATTCCTCCCGATCGCCCTGATAAGGCAGTTTGTTGAACAATGCATAGAACCGGGCGAAATTGGTTACTTCCTGTGCCATATCATCCTTTCACTTTTTTCTCCACTGAAAGAATTGCCAAACTTATCATCATAAGTTTTACAGACTGGCTGTCCTCTTCAAGCAAATCAATATCCGCAACCACAGGCTCACCGCTCATGGTGTTCCATATTTGCTCTACCTCTTCCGTCTTCTTTTGATTCATCAAAAAGAGATACGCGTCATACTCGGAACGGTCAAATTCAAATACGACCTGAACTTTCTGTTTTTCTTCCATATATTCACTATTAAAAGGTTATTCAAACAATACTTTAATGCCACACGAACTGGCCACATCAAGCTCCAGCTTAGCTCCTTTACTCAATTCCCATCCTTGTAGCATATAGATAAAATTACAATCCAGTAACAAACGGATGTCCGCCCGCATGTGCTCTCTCCAGTGCGCTTCATCCGGCAGTCCGTTTTTGAATGGATTCACCGGAACGAACCCCATAGCACGCAATCTGTTTTCAGCATCGAGGAACGCACCTTTGCGCTCATCGATATTGTAGTGGGCTATTGCACCACTGATGTAAACTTTGTCTTTTTCCATATCACTTCTTTTTGATGTTGACTTTACAACTTGGATTCCATATCAGCACATTACGTGCAAACAAGACATCACCCGTTTCTATTACGACATGACCGGGCGTTTTCGCTCTTCTCACTTTCAGGTCACTTTGAATGTTTCGCTCCAGCCAGTCATCCAATACTGCCCGGCTGGAATTTCCGTCCAGCAGGATCTGGAACTCTTCCGTTCCGGTGTAGCTTTCAAAAGCCTTTTCGTTATTATCCATAATCACTTTGGTAAATTATTACTTGTTTGAATGATTCCGTCTTCCCATACCACATAATAGCTTCCCGGGTCTCCAATGGCGCGTCCTTGACAATAAGCTTTATAACCGACCACCCGAATCTTCATATCACAGATATATTTCAATCTTACTGCACCGCCACCCATCGGCTGGCTTTTCTTTTCCTGGCTAATCCAGATGAAACATTTCTTCGGAAAGGTTTCCATCAGTTCCACAGCCTGCGGATAATCCCATCCGGCCACCTGAAAGGAATCGATGATGATAAACTTCGGGCTTTTCGGTTTTTTCAGTCTGGCAATCACTTCCTCCAGACTGCCTTCTGTCACCACGCGAAATTTACCCTGCACCTCATTCATCTTCAGATAACCCATACGCCGTTGGAAGCTTTGGTTGATTTTCTCTTCGTAACTCATGTACAGCACCGTCCCATAGTTGCACAGTTCCTTTCCAAGTTGCATCACAAAGCTGCTCTTCCCGCTGGCACTGGCACCACTGATGAACCACGAAGCGTTCTCTGCCGGGAACCCGAAAGGTTTGCTCCATTTCTCATTCCACGGCAGAGTAACCCATTTCTTGGCGGCTATTTCCTTCGGACTGTACGCACGCTTCATATTTTTTTATATTTTTGCATCATGAATGATTCAATACACATAAGAGTTTCATTATTTAGCAATGTTCCAACGCGAACGGATGATGGGTTTCATCGTTTTGAAACCGTCTTTCTAAATCCGCTCCTACAAGCATGTGCTCCTCCTCCACTGTCAACTCACGAATGGGAAGTGACTCGACATCGATACATTCCATACAAGGTCTTTGGAGAGGGCGGGAGGGCTGAATGCTTTGGCGCTGATTTAATTCTGCGTCACACATGCAAATCAGCACATCAAGCCTTTCTCGTAGCGCAAGCAATTCGTTCAGTAACTGATTTGTTCCAGTCTTCACACGAGGGGATTTATTGTTTTTGTTGCATCTATTCATAATTCATTCATTTTAAGTTTTTCAATCTCAGTATAGACTCTTCTCAAACCACCGCGTGTCTTCCGTACAATCTGGGCTATATCAGCACCTGCTGGGGCATTTACCTTGGCCACAATACGTGCCTGGTTATTCAAGAACTGTTCGCGCTCCTTGCCATCATCTGGTGTCACCTTGCTGTACCGGTCACCATAACGGCTCAACATTTCGGTATAGCCCACCTTCTTACATTCTATGGAGCGGTTGATTTTCTCTTTCAATCCGTCTGCCCCCATCATGTACCAGGCGCAGCAGCGTTCAGTGGCATTCCATAGAGCCTTCAGTTCAAGGAAAGCTTCATACTGCAGGTCGCCTGCTTCATCGAGGATGATAAGCGGGGTTTCCATCGAACGGAGATAATATACCAGGTCTTCATACACGTCTGAATACTTTCCCTTGCTGTCCACACCAAACTCCGCGGCAATCTTGCGTACCAGCTTCAATTTGGTCTTTACCTGCGAGCAGTCGATATACACGGCATTCTTGTGGCTCTGCACATAATAACGTGCCGTGAAAGTCTTGCCGATATTGGGCATGTCGCACAGGATGCCCGACAGGCTGGACTGCTGTGAGAACTCCAGCTGGGCTGTTATATATTCAAAGGTCGGGGTCTTGGCTGCTTTCCATTCCATTTCACCACGGAGGTTCACCCCTAATTTGCGGGCAATGCTTATCCAGTTGGCATCGCTCAGGGCTTTGTCTGTCTGTCCGTTCTTGATTGTACTGTACACAGACGTACTGATGGCCAAAGAGGCAGCATGCTTGGCATCACTGGGATAGTTCGCACGGTTGGCGGCTATCGCTGCTAAAATCTTCTGTTTTTGCGCTTCTGTAATCATAATTCTAACGCTGTTTTAATGTTGTTCTAATTCTGTTCTTACATGTCACTGATGGCCCTCATTGCCTCGCTTATTCCGGAGTGCCATTCATAATCTGATTCCGGATCTGCCGACAATTCGGCTGGCAAATCATTGGATAGTTCCACCGGGGGAAGTTCCAGTTCCTCTTCCGGGTCATCCGTTGGCTGATCCGGTGTACCGGTTCCCACCTTGCCGATGGCGTGGTCATTGAGGTATTTGCTGAAATGGCTCAGAACTTTGTTTTGCTCTGTATAGGCTGCCCGGTCTTCTTCGGTCTGTTCTGCCATCACCCGGTTGTAAGTCACTACCGGACGAACCTTGTCAAGGTAGCGGTCGTTCTGGAACAGGAAGACATCCGTAGGCTTACCCTCTTCATCCGGCAGGTAGTAGGCCGTCACCCTGCGGTTGTTTGGTTCCAACTGCTCCAGCACTTCCGGACCGCTCAGCCACCAGTCTGCATTTGCCACACGTACTGTGGAATTTCTACGAATACTGGTATCTACCTTTTCCCCGATATATCTGCTCAAAGTCAATTTATCAAGCGGTCGAAGGGTCGGATTGATTTTGGCTACAAGCACATCCCAACGGGTCATTCCGGGATATTTCTTTTGGTTGGGGTGAAGCGTATTGTTCCATTCTTCACAATCGCGACGGTCATCCGCCACAAGCTCTTCAAACGTATAATACTTTCGGTCTTCCCAGGTGTGGTTACTGCTGTCGCTCACTTTCTTCTGGTCCACCCGCCGTGCACCTTTGTTATGCCAGCGGCCAATGGCTTCATGGTTCTTATGTGCTATGGTTGTCTTGAACGCACCGTTCAGAGCTTCAGCATATTTTTCCTGTGAGTTCTGCGGAGCACAGAAATGCACAAACTTGAATACCTCACCTGACTTCAGGAATCCTTCCTTATACTTGCTCATCAAGTGCTGCTCCACCTCAATACCGGCTGGAATACCCCATCCGTTGCGTTCGATGAGCCGGAACATATCACGGAAACAGTCCACTACCAAAGCATCATCCTTATCCCGTCCGTAGGCCAGCCCGATACGGCACTGGCTCACCGCATCATAGGCATAATAGGCATGCACATACTCGCCGCCTTTCATTCGGCGCGGCAAATCCACGTCATCCATCGTTATTTGTGACAAAGAGAACTCCCCGCCATGACGGTGCATGTGCGGCATTTGCTCGTGATAGAACTCCATACGTCCACGCAAGACTTTTTCTATCAGCAGCTGGCTTGCCGGGTTGTTCAGAATGTTCCGGATAGTGCTTTCGCTCAGTTCTTTCGGCTCCCCGTTCTTGTCCGTAAAGTCTTCCGGATTGAATATCTCTCCTGTTTCCAGATCCCAAACTTCCAGTTCTCCGCATACAAACGACAGATACATTTCATGCACATCGCTGCCGTATGGTTGGTTGGGAAGTACTTTCAAACTCATCACCAGGCGTTCGTCCATGTGAGTCACCTTCCGTTTGTTCTGGTTGCCGAACTTACCGGTTATCAGACATTCGTAACCGTACTGCTTGTATTCGTTCACTTTCTTTCGGAAGCGCAGGGTACTGGCAGGAAGGTCATGACCAAAGTCTTCGCGCAGGGTCTCGATGGTGGTGGCCATCATGTCCCAGTTGTATTTTTCACCCATCAGTTTGCGGTAGTCATTGCTTCTGTTATAAAGCTTGATACAAGTATTCAACACGGAAGCATTCACCGCATATTTCCGGGCAAGTTCGTCTGTAGCTCTTTTGCTGGAAGAATGGGCAGACCATTCCAAAAAATAGGCTACTGCAGCCTGATCCAGCACATAGTTTGATAGTATCCAGTGGCGAAGTGCCTGCTCTGTTCCACCGGGGTTGTCTTCCTTCACCCGTTCCAGACACTCGGTAGGCAGGCTATTGAGGGCGACCAACGCGCAATTTCCAGCAGCACCTCCACCACGGCGCACCACCTTGATACGGCCACGGTTCACCCAGTTCCTATAACAGGATTCGGTGATATAGCCGCCATCTATGAGCTCACGTGCAGAAATACACTGTATGTTACCGTAATACACCAACATAGCCGCCTCCTATCTCAATGCCGATGCAAACGCTTGGATTTGGTTAATATCGGCAACCATCACATGCTCGTAAGTCTTCACCGTTTCTCCCTTGAATATTACCTGACCGCTACCATCATTACGGTCAAGCTCTATCAAGGCACCGTTCGGACAGTACTGACGCATCACATTGTCATAATCATGGAAAGTTTCTATTTCCGGAATAACAACCATCACAATACCGCCACGGTCCATGGCCAACTTACGGATCTTTGCAGAAAGTTCGGAGTTGCCACGACGGTCATCAAACCGGATAGCGTTATAAACAGTCTTCTCTGTCACGTTGAGTGCCTTTGCGATAAAGTCGCGGTCGGCTTTCGTAATGTGAATGTACCTCTTGTTCATATCTCACTTGTTTTAATGATTAATATTGGGGGAAGGTTGCGGACTCGAACCGCAGACTATAGCCTCTCCGTAGGAGTTTGGCGTGTTCTACCAACTGAACTAACCTTCCGTGTGTCTCTCCACACCGTCACCCGTCTCTTAACGCCTTCCGGGTTGTCACGCTGGGTTATCCTGAGTATTTTTACTTGATTGATTCTTTAATTCCACGTTCCGAATGGTCTGCAGCAGCTCAGCTTGAAAACATACACACATTGTATAGACCTCATCTTTAAATCTTGAATTCTGCACTGGTTCTACATCTTTCATCTGAATAATAGCACTGGTTGATTCGTTCATCAGGTTATCCAGCGTCTTGGGATTTACTTTCATCAATAATGTCTCTTTCATAATCTTATATTTAAAATTCGCTAATCACACGCCTTTTTCGTATATTTGGCGCGGTGTTCTTTTTTGAACACGCTGCAAATATACACAGTTTGTTTCATATATCAAAGAAAAAATAGAAAGAAATGACACAATTTGTTTCAATATCAGAAAAAGGCAAGATGCTTGATGCGATTAAAGAACACCTTAATTTACCTAAGAATGCGGATTTTGCGCGTTTTTTAGGTATATCTTCACAGGCTGTTTCAAACTGGTATTCAAGGAATACGTTTGACGCTGAACTAATATACACAAAGTGTGAATTTCTTAATCCAGATTGGATTTTGACTGGTAGGGAACCGATGCTCAAATTTACTCAGGAGTATATTGATACTTTCAATAGGATATTTGAAGAATCAATTCCATTAACAGACCTAACCTTTGAGCAAATGGGTGAATATTGTGGCATTAGAAAAGAAAGAATGAAAGCTATTTACATGCGACAAGCCAAAATGAATGACACTGAAATAGGGATGATAGCTACAAAAATGGGCCTGAGCCTTCCATGGGTGCACAAAGGTTTGGGGGAGCAGTTTATACATGGAAAATTTGACAAAGAGACCTTCATGAAAGAGTATAATGAATATTATAATACAACTCATGCGACACCTGCTACACACCCGGGAGAAGGCATTCCTCTTATCCCTATAAACGCTATGGCTGGAGTACTGACAGCCGAACAAACTGTTTTAGATTACGAATGCGAGCGCTATGTTGTGCCAATGTTCAAAGGAGCAGACTTTCTTATACCTGTAAAAGGTTCAAGCATGTACCCCAAATATAGTTCTGGAGATATTGTCGCCTGCCAGCGTGTTCCAATGAGCGATTTATTCTTTCAGTGGAATAAAGTCTATGTTATAGACACCAATCAGGGAGCACTCATCAAGCGAATTAAGCCAGGTAGTGATAAGGATCACATTCTAATAGTATCGGATAATGAAAAATACGATCCATTTGAACTTCCATATTCTGCTATTCATGGAGTAGCCCTTGTAGTGGGTGTTATCCGGTTAGAATAACCCATAGAAGCGTCTTGATGAATCGAAATGTTTACCCTTCCCCTCCCCAAAGCTCCGCTATATACCATTTCCCCCTCCCTAAACGTCTCCAAATCGATGCTACAGGCTTTCTGAGAGGCTTTTTAGAGATATATTTTAAAATTAGGATGGTTTTTAGGGGGGGGCTATCAAATAAAAAACAAGGGGTATTTTTAGAATTGTAGTATTTTAGGACGGCTGTATCGCACACCGCAAAAACCCTATTTTGAATATCCAGTTCTATAAAAGTGAATATCCACTTTGAATATCCACCTGAATATCCAGCGTCAAAAAAGACCGATTTCAAGCACAAAAAAAAGGGAGGTATAACCACCTCCCCACACCGGATCATTCTAAAGCCATTTTTATTGCGTTTTTGGCCGCTTATTATTCGTCTGACAGATTTCCACCACGCCCGCAAGAAATGAGCGTAGATTGCTTTATTATAGCCTTTTTGGTGCATATAGTGCCGTTCCCAGATAATCCTGCATGCAGCAAATAATTCTTCGTTGCACCCACCTGTTCAGCTGTAAAAATGGTATAAACCGCCGAAATGCTGCTGAAATACCAATCTTTCCGCTTTGTTCCTTCTATTCCGTGCGTCAAATGCACATGTATTACCTTTGCCATACTAATAATATTTTGGCACAAATATACCAAATAACTATTATATGGAATAAATTAAGCAATATTATATCAAATAATCAGGTACAAAAAAAGCAGCCGCAGCTGCCATGCACTCCCCCACCCAAATCAACCATGTAAGCCCTATGTAAACCCAATTAAACCTATCTGCAAATCTGTATGCCTAAAAAGCACCTAAATGTAGCTGCAAATTAAACCCACGTAAACGTTTCGTTTTGCAGAGCCATCCATCCATATTCCGCACAACCATTTGTATATCAATAGGTTTAATATCTTTTTCATTCAATCCTCAATATACGTTTCGTTCTGTGCCCCATACAATATCACCAAAGACCTGAAAGTATCTTTAAACTTAAGCATGGATACGCGCAACGACCATAAACCTTATTGGAAATGGGACAATGACAACGACAATATGAACAACCTATACAATGGATTGCTACGCCGCGGACTTTTTGCCCCTTATATTGACGGAAAGCCCAACGGAACCTATTTGGCATGGCACCCGATGGAAGTAATCAATGGAAATAGCGGATACAACAAAAAGCGTTATTCCAACTATGAAATAAACGTAGCTCTCCAATATGATGTTCCTTTCATCAAAGGCCTCAGCCTGAAACTGACATACAATAAATATGAACGACACACGTTCATCAAGCAGTTCAGCCGTCCTTACGACTTGTATGTTTTCAAAACTACAGGATCACACAACCACATACAAACCAATGAACTGGACTATGTGAAAACCAGAGATGACGGAGACTTCTTGTATGAAAAATACAATAATGACAACAGTTACCAACTCAATGCCATGGTGACTTACAACAATACTTTCGGCAAACACGATATCAATGCCCTGTTTGTATACGAACAGTATGAAGGAACTACCGACTGGATGGACGGACAACGCAATTACTTCATATCTTCGGCTGTAGACCAATTATTTGCCGGAAGTTCAGATCCTAAAAATTCGACACTCAACGGTAAAGGTTCAGAAAGCGGACGCCTCTCTTATGTAGGCCGCCTGGGATATACATACGACAACAAGTATTTGCTGGAAGCCTCTTTCCGCTATGACGGTTCTGTCAATTTCGATCCGAAACACCGCTGGGGATTCTTCCCGTCAGCATCGGCGGCATGGAGAATCTCAGAAGAAAACTTCTTCAAAAACAACGTCCGGTTCATTGATTACCTGAAACTACGCGCCTCCATAGGCTTACTGGGAAATGATGCTGTGGGAGGCTGGCAATGGATGCAACGCTACAACCTGAATACCGGTGCTTATTTCGGTTCGCTAAGCAACGGAGTTTCGGCCGATGTAATCCCCAATACCGAAATTACCTGGGAAAAATCATTGGATATAGATTATGGATTTGATATGCAGATATTACGAAACCGCTTATCGTTAAGTGCCGGTGGATTCTATAAACATACCTACGATATTTTAGGAGACCGTCTGGCCAGCCTGCCTTCAACTTTCGGAGGAGTCATGCCTAAAGAAAATTACGCGACGATTGACACAAAAGGTTTCGAAATAGAACTTTCCTACAAAGATAAAATAGGAAAAGACTTTACCTATAATATCAACGCCAACTTCGGTTACGCCACCAATAAGTTGATTACCAAAGACGAAGCCGAAAACTTACGTCCCTATAAATCAGAATTAGGATACAACACAGACCGCAGCATGGGATATGTGGCAACCGATATCATCCGCACACAGGCCGACCTCGACGCACTGCCCGAAGGATATACCATCTTTGGGAAAAAACCGGAACTGGGAATGCTCAATTACAGAGATATCAGAGGTGCAAACTCGGACGAACCGGATGGAAAGATTGACGATAATGATAAAGAATGGATTATAAAACATACCAAATCACCTATTAATTATGGCTTCTCTGTGGGCGGGGCATGGAAAGGATTAAGTGTGGACTTATTCTTCCAAGGTGTAGCCGGAGGTAAACGCTTTTATGACCAGCGTACAGAATGGGAAGGAATGGAAGCTTCCGCATATGCATGGCGGGCAGATTATTGGACACCGGAGAACACAGATGCCAAGTTCCCAAGGGCAGGAGCCGACAACGGAGCTTCCGAAGAATCGACTTTCTGGATTCAAGATACTTCATTCCTGCGCTTGAAGAATGTGAATATCACTTACCAGCTTCCACAACAACTGGTATCCAAATGGGGGCTTTCACAAATGAAATTCTTCCTGATGGGAACCAACCTGTTCCTGCTGCAAGATAAAATTAAAGCTTATGATCCGGAGAACTCAAGCATCATGAATTACCCGTTGATGCGCACCTATTCATTTGGTATCAATGTCAGTTTCTAACTCTTTAAATATGAAAATATCATGAAAATAAAATATTTATTATATAGCGTATTAACAACCGCTGTCCTTTCGGGATGTATTGATGTTTTAGATAAAAAAGACTTATCTGCCATCACCGAGAAAGATGTTTGGAACAATGCCCAATATGCCACCGCCTATCTTAACAAATTGTATCGTGACAACCTTCCGGGATGGGATCAGGACGTAGCCGGATATTCGGACGAGGCTTATGGTGAAACTGGCATTTTATACGGTCATCTTACCACTGCTTCAATAGATAACTGGCCCTACAAAGAAATACGCAACATCAATATCATGTTAAGCAGTATCGAAACCGGAAATATAGATAACGCAACCAAAACCTCATTAAAGGCCCAGGCACTTGTTTTAAGAGCTTGGAGATATTTCCAGATGGTACGTTTATACGGTGGAGTTCCTATGATTCTGGAACCGCAGGCATTAACCGATGACTTATATGTCACCCGTAACAAAACTTCGGAATGCATCAACTTAATCATCAAAGATTTGGACGATGCTATTGATGCCCTGCCCTGGAAATGGACAGGAGACGACGAAGGACGCTTTACAAAAGCAACCGTAATGGCACTGAAAGGCCGGATTCTGCTCTATTATGCCAGCCCGCAATTCAATCCTGAGAACAAGGCTGAACGCTGGGAAACAGCCTATACGTACAATAAAATGGCAGCCGAACAAATAGAAGCCAACGGATACGGGCTGTACGACAGTTATGAAAATATCTGGTTTGATGAAATGAATAAAGAAGTATTATTCGTTACACGCTATCAGGAACCCGACATTACCCACCATTGGGATGCTGCGACACGTCCTCTGTCGGAAGCCCAAAACTATTCGGGTTGCAATCAGCCTACAAAGGAAATGGTAGAATCTTACCCGATGATCACCGGAACTCCTATCACAGAATCACCTGATTATGACCCGCTTCACTTCTGGCAAAACCGTGATCCCCGCTTCACCAGCACCATAGCCTATAATGGATGCAAATGGGAATTGAGTGGTAAAAAAGACAGAATCCAATGGACATACCAAGGACACTCTACCCTGAACCCCAGCAGCAGCGGTTTCTATTGCCGGAAAGCCATCAATGTAAGCTATACTCCCTATTATACTGAAAGAAGCAGTACCGACTGGATAGAAATACGTTTTACCGAAGTCTTGATGAACTATGCCGAATGTGCTGCCGAAAATGGAAAATCGGATGAAGCTTACGGAGTTTTAAAACGCATTCGCCAACGCGCCGGAATAGAAGCCGGAAGCAATGGCATGTATGGTCTGAAAGCAAATATGTCACACGATGAAATGATAGCTGCCATCATGTTGGAACGTAAAATTGAATTTGCCTATGAAGGCAAACGCTACTGGGATTTGCGACGACGACGCATGTTCGCATCCGAAATGAATGGAACCCGACGTCATGGTCTTTTGCCCAAACTAAAGATTTCCCCCGTCGAATTCGACAAAATAAAAGACAATATAGACATAGACAAAGACTATACGACCTATTTTAAAGATTCTGTGGTGGTATTAGACCAGAAATATGAAATCAATTTCCAAAACAACTATTATTTCTATGCCATTCCCAACAAGCATTTGGAAACCAATTCCAAGCTGGAGCAAACGCTAGATTGGGACAACGGAACATTCAATCCGTATGAATAGGAAATAGAAATACTAAAAAGAGAAAGTGTGTCAAAAGTAATGATTCACGATGCAAGTGTCATTTAGAGCTTTTGGCACACTCCTATCTCATCTCAAATCAATGGAACACAAAAACATAATCCATGTTTTAAACAAGAAAATCCATTGATTTATACATTTATTATTCTTTTCTTTGTTACATAAAAGCCATTTCTGTCCTTTTGTTGCAGTCCTGCCACCAAAAGGCACCTGATACTACCATCAGGAATTTGTTCAACCGGAAAGGACAGATATTGGTGATAAATAGAAACACATTTAAAAGATTTATATGAATAAAAAGAATTTATTACTGACCACTGCCCTTTTCATCTGCTTAAGCGGGCAAGCCCAACATACGATAAAACTATCGGAACTAGACTTATCTCATATATGGCAAGAGTATGGAAAAGTACAGAACGGAAAATCCGTCACCGGAGAACAAGCTGCCGTCAATGGGAAAATATACAATGAAGTGATAGGTACCCATGCTAAAAGCATACTGAAAATAGACCTTCATGGGGATGCTACACGCCTGCGCTCCCAAATAGGCGTTGCAGACAGCAAAGTCGACATTTCGGACAAGAGCCTGGCCGTCCTTCCATTAGTAAACGGAACAAAACTTTATTTCCGCAAGGAAGGCAATGACAAGCAATTCCTGGGACTGGCCGGCACCAGTGGCAAAATAGACAAAGGCTCCGTTTGCTTTATCGTGAAAGGAGACGGCAAAGAGCTTTACAACAGCGGCATCTTGCACGGCAATGAATCGCCTCTATCCATGGATATAGACTTGAAAGGCATCCGTATACTGGAATTATCGGTAGAACCCACCGACGACGGTGCCAGCGGTGACAATGCATTGTGGATTACCCCAACCATTGAATATAAATCGGCCAAACCCGAAACCATCCATGCGGGATACGCAGGAAAAGGCCCGGAAATGACGACCGGCATTTCCCGCAAACTGGCAGATAAAATCAGCAAGCTCCCTGTCTTATCCGTTCCCGCTTCTACGAAAACCGACTTTGATTGGTTGATTACACCCGAAAAAGCCAAAGCAGGCATTTATGCTTCGGCAGACGGTAAAAGTATTATTGTGGCCAACCCGATGGTATCCCGCACCTTCCGGATTTTCCCGAACCTGGCCACAACCGATATCATCAACCGCATGACCGGAGAAAGTATGCTCCGTGCTGTCAGCAGTGAAGGCAGCATACAAATTGATGGCAAGAAGCACTTAATCGGGGGATTGGCCGGACAACCGGAACGGGCTTACATTGAAGACAAATGGATAGAGAACATGACTACCATTCCCGAATCTTTTTTGGTAGAGGACTTTGAAATAAACCCTATCAAGGAAGATATAAAATGGGCACGCAGCCGTTGGGCGCTCAATAAGGAAGCTGCAACCGGCAGTGAAATCACCTTTACTTTGCGGGGTGACAAGGAACTGAAAGATGTCATTGTGAAACTCCATGTATCGGTATACGATAAAATTCCCGTCATCCGCAAACGGTTTGAAGTGATAAACCGGTCCGACCTACCTATCAACATCGACACATTCCAATTGGAATACCTAGCTTTTGCCGAACCTGAATCTCCCGGAGGAGGTGACCCGTCCAAGTTCCTCTTGCCCAATATCCATATAGAAAGCGATTATGCTTGTGCCGGCAGTTTCACGGAAAAAGAAACAGACATTACCGAAAAATGGGTAACCGATCCTGATTATACCTCGCAACGGAACTATTTGATGCAAACCCCTTGCATACTGGAAGTTTCCCCAAAAATGGGACCCGACCAAGCCGTACCGTCCCAAGGCACTTTCCGTTCTTTCAGCGTATACGAAATGCCGTTCGACAGCTACGACCGTGAACGTAAAGGACTGTTTACCCGCAAAATGTACCGCACCATCGCACCTTGGACTACGGAAAATCCCATCTTCATGCATCTCACCTCAACCAATCCGGAAACAGTGTACCGTGCCATCGACCAATGTGCCGAAACAGGCTATGAGATGATTATCCTGAGTTTCGGTTCGGGTCTGAATGCAGAAGACATCTCGGATGCCAACATCGCCAAATATAAAGCATTCGTGGACTATGCCCGCAACAAAGGCATCGAAATGGGATGTTATTCCCTGCTTGCCAGCCGCTGGATAAGTGACGAAGTGGATGTCATCAATCCGAAAACAGGGAAACGCGGCGGCATGACATTCGGCAGTTCTCCCTGCCTGTGCAGTGACTGGGGTTATGAATATTTCCATAAGATAAAGACGTTCTTCGAGAAAACCGGAATGCGCTGCTTTGAACACGACGGCTCTTATCCGGGAGATTTCTGTGCCTCAACCGTCCATCCCCACCATAAAGGACTGAAAGACTCACAATGGAACCAATTCCATAAGGTAACGGAACTTTATCATTGGATGTGCGAAAACGGAATCTACCTCAATGTCCCCGACTTTTATTTCCTGAACGGCTCTACCAAAGTAGGAATCGGCTACCGTGAAGCCAATTGGTCATTACCACGCGACCGCCAACTTATCCATACCCGTCAACTGAACTACGATTGCACTTTCGAACGCATTCCTTCCTCATTGTGGAGCTTTGTCCCATTGGTGGAATACCAGGGAGGTGGAGCAGCAGCCACACTGGAACCGTTGAGTGAACATTTATACGAATACAAAACACTGATGTTCCAAAATTATGGCGCAGGAGTACAAGCCTGCTACCGCGGCCCGCGTCTGTATGACACTCCCGAAACAAAAAAAGCAGTAGTGGAAATCATCAGCTGGTATAAGAAATACCGGAATATATTGAACAGTGACATCATCCACTTACGCAAACCGGATGCCCGCGACTGGGATGGTATCATGCACGTCGCTCCTGCCGGAAAAGAAAAAGGGCTGGCCATGTTCTATAATCCTACCGACAAGGAAATGACACGTGACATCCAACTTCCGCTTTACTATACCGGACTGACAAAGACAGCCCGCATCCGCGAACAGGAAGGCACACCGGCAACTTATACCCTGAACAGGGACTATACGGTGAACCTTACCGTAAAAATTCCGGCTAAAGGATACACTTGGTATGTAATTGAATAACTCATTAAACCTATATAAATATCATGAAACTCAAAAGACTGGCTTATCTGGCATTTACTTTCTCCATCCCGTGCTTCCTTCAAGCACAACAAGCCAAAATGAACATCGGGATAGAAGCAGGCCAACTCAATTTTGACGTCTCGTTCAAAGGGCAACCCGTCATCCTTTCCTCCCCTTTAGGAATGAACATAGACAACCACCTACTGGGAAAAGAAGTAAAGAACAGCACCGTCAGCACAACTTCCGGAAAGTATAAAACATATACAATAGAACAAAAAGATGGAAATACCTATTACATAGACTCATGGGAATTCGATGACGGTGTAGCTCTCCGTTACCGTATTCCCTCCGATGGCCCCCGTTGTATTTACGGCGAACAAACCGCCTACACTTTCCCCTCCGGCACACACGTATGGTATGCCAGCGGCCCCTTCCAGTATGGATGGATACAAGCTTATCAGGACAGGAGCACCGACTCCATCAAAGACGAACTGCTGGCTCCTCCCGCCACATTCCTTTTACCGAACGGAACCTATGCCGCCATCACGGAAGCCAACCTTTTCAATTTCCACGGAGCTGTTTTATTCGGCAAAGAAAACAACCGCGTACAATTTGGCTATGTAGAGAACAAAGGACACGTGGAAACAGGGATCATCACAGGTCTTCCCGACTCCAAGTTTTGGCATGAAGAGGTTCGTAACATACCGTGGATTACCTCGCCACGCAACGGAGAAAATGAAATCGTCACCCCGTGGCGCGTACTGATGTTGGCCGAAGACCTGAACGGTTTAGTCAATAACCAAATCATTGCCCAAGTATCCGACCGTCCCGACCCCACCCTTTTTCCTAAGGGAAAAGATACGGAATGGATCAAACCGGGACGCTCTGTTTTCACATGGCTGACAGAAGGGAATGACCGCCTCAGCGTAGCCAACCATAAAAAATATGTAGACGGGGCAGCCGAACTGGGACTACAATCGGTTGTGGTAGACGATGGTTGGGAACTTTGGGAAGAAACTGAAAAGAACACCAACGGACGTTCCAAATGGGAACTTTTAAAAGAACTGACAGACTATGGCAAAGCCAAGAATGTAGACATCTGGGTATGGCGCCCTTCCTCTCCCCGTTCGGGCAACAAGACCGACATAGGGCTGGTAGATGCCGACGAACGCTCCGGCTTTATGAAGAAATGTGCCGAAGCAGGTGTCAAAGGGCTGAAGATTGACTTCTTCCACACCGAAAACCTTTTTACCGTCAATCTGATGGAAAATATTTTAAAAGATGCCGCCAAAGCCCATTTGATGGTTATTTTCCATGGAGTAAACAAACCTACCGGTGACAGTTATACTTATCCTAACCTGCTGGCAAAAGAAGCAGTACGCGGACTGGAAAGCGTAGGAGCCGAAAACAGCTGGGCACCCGGTCCGGCATGGCCTTACCATAACACTGTATTACCCTTTACCCGCTGGCTGGCAGGCCCTGCCGACTATACCCCTTTGAATTTCCGGAAATTTTGCCCTCCGTCGGTAACCTTTACACACCAATTGGCAAGCATTTACACCTTTACCTCTCCCATGCTGATTTTTGCCACCGACATGGAAGATATGTTATCATGCCCGGGACGGATGTTTATCGAAGAAGTACCGGTGGTTTGGGACGAAACCAAAGTACTTCCCGAAAGCCGCATCGGAAAATTGGCAGCTTTAGTCAGAAGAAGTGGCAATACATGGTATCTTTCCGTACTTAACGGTGAAACACCCTATAAAGGCAAACTCCAGACCGACTTCCTTCCCAAAGGCACTTACCGGATGACCATCGCATCGGATGAAGGCTCGAACTATAAAAAGATAGTCATCAGCAACCGAAAAATCAAATCCGGCAAAACATTACAGCTTGACTTACTCCCGGGAGGAGGATATTTGGCAAAAATAGAAAAAATATAACCTTTCTTTACAGCCTGCCCGCCGGCATTACTTTTACTTCCCGACCCGGAATATATAAAAGGAATGCCGGCGGGTAGGAGAAAGAAAAAATCAGTCTGCCACATTTTCCAATTTAAGCGTCCAGGCATAGTCACATGGCATATCATCCATATACAAGGCCGGCATTTCCACTACAATATCATCTCCTTTTTGCTTCCAGTTAACCTTCTTCTCTGATCCCAGCAAGGAAATTTTGGTCTTGCCGGTAGAACGGATATCCTTCAACTTGATGGTATTTTTCGGATACGCAGGCAAAATGGCATATACATTCTTTCCTTTCTTGGTAAAAAACACCTCTTTCACCGCATAACCCGGTTCCGGGTCCACTGTCTGCTTCAAAATAGCATCACCGCTCACATAATGTTTTTCCTTCGATTTCCATTCCCGGTTACCCTTTGTCCATTGACAAGGACGCACCCAGGCACGTGTCCCATAAATCGCTTCACCGTTTACTTTCAGCCAGTCTCCCATCTGAACCAAACGTTCCTGCATGATCGGCGGAATCTTACCATTCGCATTCGGTCCCACATCCAACAACAGGTTTCCGCCATTACTTACAATATTAACCAAAGTCAAGACCAATGCCTTAGGAGAAGTATAATCTTCCAAATCCTCATTCTGATTATATCCGAAAGACAATCCTATTCCCCTGCATTCTTCCCAGGGCTTATCATAAGATGCACTTGAATTACTATATTCCCTGGTGTAATAATCCCCATGCTTCCGTCCTGTATTATTTGCCCAACGGTCATTTACCACAACACTGTCTTTCACAGGAGATTCTGAATAAAGCCATGCCAATGTTCTTTCCACCTGCCATTCTTTATCATTGATAGTATCAGGACCATCCGACCAGATTAAGTCCGGTTTATACGTATTCACCAAATCTTTCAGCTGAGGGAAGAAATGTTTTTCATAAAACAATCCCATCGTTTCTTTGGTATACAACGGATTCCCCCATTCGCGAAGCGAGAAATAACATCCCACTTTTATATTGGTCTTCCGCAACGCATCCACATATTCGCCCACCAAATCGCGATGAGCACCTATCACCATACTGTTCCAGGGCCTGCCATACGATGTGGAAGCCTCCTTGCTAGGCCATAATGCAAAACCATCGTGATGCTTGGTTGTCAACACCGCATAGCGGGCACCTGCACGTTCAAACAGCTTCGCCCACTCATTGGCATCATAACTCATCGCCTTGAACATGGGGGCAAAATCGGCATAAGTGAAATCCCTGCCATACATGGCTGTATGAAAATCATAGATTTCCGTACCGGTAAAATCACCGTTCCCCATCAATTTCTTGTTTTCCAACCAATACTTATACCATTCGGAATAAGTTCCTTTAGGCGACCATCCCGGCACAGAGTATAATCCCCAGTGAATAAAAATACCAAATTTGGCATCTTCAAACCAAGACGGAACCGGACGTTTATCCAATGATTCCCAATCCGGAGTATATACTTTTTGAGAAAACAAAGAAACTGAAATAAAATAGAAAAGAAGAGTTGAAATACTTTTTTTCATAGTACGCATCTTTTATTTACCAAAAAAATTATTCACAGCTGCAATATTAATCAGATACTTTCCTGCTTGTACAACACATACACCGCATGAGAATGCCTTCCTTTTTTGTCCAATCTCTTCTCCTCATACCAAGCCTTCAGTTCGTAAGCAGCCGTGGTACGCGCCACTCTCAGCCATTCCGAATAAGCCAGACGTGTAATGGAACCGTGTTCTTTCAGATAAGCCTCCAGCAACGTCCAACGCTCCTCCTTGCTACGCTTCTTCACCGTGGGCAGGAAGCCGAACTCGGCACGGAGGATGTCTGTTTCCTGTCGCACCCGCTTCACCAGTTCCGGCACCGGACGGAAGTTCACCTTCTTTATCTTCACGGATGCCGCACGTATCTCTTTCCGGTCTGTCACCTCACGCGAGGACAAGGCAAGAGAGAACGTACCCAGTCCGTCCAGCCGCACATTTTTTCCTTGCCGCAAATGAGCCACAATAGCATCGGATACCTCTTGCAGCACTCCCACCACACAGCCTGCCGAGTACGCACTGTGCTTGGACAATTCCTTCACTATGTGGTCGGTAGTAATCGTTTCCTTCACCACTACCGCCGGATAAAGCACCGGCTTGCCGTCCTTTTCCTTGAAAGGGTTAGCCTTGAAATCATATTCTATATCCATCTTTAAAAGATTTTGTCTGTATCCGTAAGCCCTTGCAGCTCTATGGCTAAGGGTTTTCTTCCTTTGGTGTTCTATCTCCATAAACTTTGGACTTAACTCCAAAGGCTATGGAGTCATCTCCAAAAGTTATGGAGTTAACTCCGCAACCTATGGAGATGGAACACATCTGTACAAAAGTACTTAATCTTTAGTGAATAAAGGCTTAATATAAAGGAAAAGATGGATTAAGGGGAAAGATAATCAGATTAATGACCGGATAGGTTTTTTAATACCGCCACGACCGAAAAAAGTGCAGCATTGCTGAATGAAACACCCTAAAGTGTTTTCATAATTGCATTTCGCTTCGGGTAACGATTTAAAAACCTTTCTGCTTCACAAAACAAAACTGCTTTCCCTTGTGTTTCCTGTTTTTTGCGGTTGGCTTCAATGGGCACTGCAAACGCTTTATTGATACTCATTTCAGTGGCATTTCAACCTTTTCTCTCGGTTATTCCAAAGATTTATCCTATTTTTGTGTTGGCAACAAACTAATACCATAATACACAGACTGATGA
>OLFY01001817.1_pt1 | contig 24434 bp, 25 predicted proteins | sample 1605611 | NCBI WGS metagenome assembly OLFY01 (sample SAMEA3888923, study PRJEB22519) | human gut metagenome | biome: human gut; feature: human-associated habitat; material: faeces | place: Denmark | collected 2011
CAGTCAATACCGCTTGCCCGGTCTGCGTAAAAAACCTTAGTGAATGTATTGGCACAGAGCAGAAAGCTGTGGAGCCCGCCGAGCCAGACAATCCGGAGCCTGAAAAGAAAGGCAATGCCGGGGCAATCCTGGCGGTGCTGCTGATCCTTGCAGCCGGAGGTGGTGCGGCGGTCTATTTCCTGGTACTGAAACCGAAGCAGGGAAAGAAGGTTCCCGCTGTTCTGGATGATTTCGACCTGGAGGATGAAGAAGAATATCTGACTGTGGACGAGGAAACGGAGGAAAAGAATGAGTAAACTGATTATCGCAGAAAAACCGAGTGTGGCAAAATCTATCGCATCGGCCCTGGGTGCTTCATCCAGGGCCGATGGCTTTTATGAGGGCAGCGGCCTTCTCGTATCCTGGTGCGTGGGGCACCTGGTATCCCCGATGGATGCGGGCGGCTATGACGAGCGTTTCAAGAAATGGCGTTATGATGATCTTCCCATTCTGCCGGAGCCGTTCCGCTATGTGCTGGCACCGGGCAAGGAGGACGCATTTGAAAATCTACGCGCCCTGATGGACCGACCCGACGTGGATACTATCGTCAATGCCTGTGACGCCGGGCGGGAAGGGGAGCTGATCTTCCGTCTGGTGTATGAAATGGCCGGCTGCCGCAAGCCGGTTCTTCGGCTCTGGATTTCCTCGATGGAGGACAGCGCTATCCGGGAGGGCTTTTCTGATCTGCGTCCCGGTGCCGATTATGAAGCCCTGTATCAATCAGCCCTCTGCCGCCAGAAAGCGGATTGGCTGGTGGGGATCAATGCCACGCGCCTTTTCTCCGTTCTCTATCACCGCACCTTGAATGTGGGCCGTGTGCAAACACCCACGCTGGCAATGCTGGCGGAGCGTGACGCAAAGATCACGCTGTTTCACAAGGAAAAATATCATCTGCTGCGCCTGACGCTGGATGGAGCCGAGGCGGTGTCGGAGAAATTCACCGATTCGGCAGCGGCGGAACAGGCAGCGGTCATGTGCAAGGGTGCGACCGTCACCTGTACCTCTGTTACCCGTGAGCAGAAGAAAGAGCAACCGCCGAAACTCTATGACCTTACCACCTTGCAGCGTGAGGCGAACCGCCTGTTCGGATACACGGCGAAGCAGACCCTTGACTACGCCCAGAGCCTCTACGAAAAGAAGCTGCTGACCTATCCCCGCACGGACAGCCGGTATCTGACTTCCGACATGGCGGAAACGGCATCCTGTGTGATCCACCTGGCGGCAAAGCTGCCGCCCTTTGATGGTTGCACAAACTTCTTCCCGCTGGTGGAGGCCATGATCTCCGACAAGGAGGTATCTGACCATCACGCCATTATCCCGACCATGGAGATTGAAAAATCGGATATCAAGGCTTTGCCTCTGGGCGAGCGCAACTTGTTTCTGTTGGTCTGCTGCAAGCTGCTGTGTGCGTCGGCAAGTCCGTATGAGTATGAGGCAGTCACCGCCACCTTTGACTGCGGCGGCCATTCCTTCACCGCAAAGGGCAAGCGCATCCTTGCCGAAGGCTGGCGAGAGATCGACCGCATTTTCCGTGCCTTTCTGAAAGAAAAGCCTGCGGATGGGGACGGCGGCACGCTCCCGGACTTCACCGAAGGGCAGACTTTTGACGGCGCGAAGGTTTCCGTTACCGAGCATTTCACCCAGCCGCCGAAGCCCTACACCGAAGATACCCTCCTGTCCGCTATGGAGAACGCAGGCAAGGATGATATCCCCGATGAGGCGGAGCGAAAAGGTCTTGGCACGCCTGCGACCAGGGCGGCAATCATCGAAAAGCTGGTGGCAGCCGGATTTGTGGAGCGCAAGGGCAAGAGCCTGATCCCCACAAAAGCCGGTATCAACCTTGTCACGGTCCTGCCGGAGCCGCTGACCTCTCCCATGCTGACAGCGGAATGGGAACAGAAATTGACGGAGATCGCAAAGGGCGGCGCTGACCCGGATATCTTCATGGACGGTATCCGCACGATGGTTCAGGAGATCGTATCCACCTATTCCTGCATTTCCGAGGATGGAAAAAAGCTGTTTGCCCCGGAGAAGGAAGTGATCGGTACCTGCCCCCGCTGCGGCCAGCCGATTTATGAGGGCAAGAAGAACTTTGCGTGTTCGGATCGGTCCTGCGGTTTCGTCCTCTGGAAAAATGACCGCTTCTGGACGAGCCGCAAGAAGGAGCTGACAAAGAAGATGGCAACGGACCTTCTGAAAAAGGGTCGTACCAATGTCAAGGGAATGTGGTCTGAAAAGAAACAGACTGCTTATGACGCTGCGGTGATCCTGGATGACACAGGCGGCAAGTATATCAATTTCAAGCTGGAATTTCCGAAAAGAAAGGAAGGTGTCAATGGCAGAAAATAAGACTTTGGAACATTTACCCGAAGTGAGGGCGGCGGTGGCTGCCCTCTCCCCGGAGGACCGAAAACTGCTGGCGGCAGTGCAGGCATCGCCTTTCAAGCTGACAGCGCCGGAGCAGTTCAAGGAGTTTGCGGCCAACATCGACTATTTCGTATTTGAGCCCAATATCCACGATCTGAACGATCTGGGGTGGCGGTATCTGGCACAGCACATGGATATGCTGCTGCCCCCGGAACTTCTGAAAGCAATCGACCCTGTTCCGTTTGGCAAGTACGCCATGCAGGAGGAACAGGGCCATTTTACGGAACACGGATACATTTCTCTCTCCGGTGACGAGTGGAACCATGAACGCCCTGCGGAGCCGGAGAAAAAGCCCTCCATCCGGGAACGGCTGGAACAGGGCAAAAAGGAATGTGCGGAGAAAAACAAGGTGCAGCCCCATAAGGAAAAGTCTGCGCCGGAACTGTAAGGAGGTGCTGATATGCCATATTACGATCACAACAAGGATTATCCCTTTGCCGCCTTTATCACCAATCTTGGGAAGTACAATGAGGGCGAGCTTGTGGGCGAGTGGGTGAAGTTTCCCACCACCGCCGAGGAATTGAAAGAAGTGTTTAAGCGGATCGGGATCGGCCAGAAGGATGACTTCGGCCAGCCCTATGAGGAATGGTTCATCACGGACTATGACTGCTATGTGGACGGTCTTTACAGTAAGCTGGGTGAATACGAGAATCTGGACGAGCTGAATTATCTGGCGTCGAAGCTGGATGAAATGGACCAGAGCGACTATGCGAAGTTCCAGGCCGCTATGGAGATCGGCGACTATACCAGCAGCCTGCAGGAAATCATCAACCTCACCGAGAATCTGGATTGTTATGAGATTTACCCCAATATCGAGGATTATGACGATCTGGGGCGTTATTACCTCGAAGAACTGGAGGTTTCAAAAGTTCCCGCCCACCTGCAGAACTATATCGACTATGAAGCCTATGGCCGGGATGTGGCGTTGGAGGAAAACGGCACTTTCACCGATCAGGGCTATGTGTGGGATACCAGAGAAGCCTTCCATGAGTATTATGACGGCGAGCGCGGCAGTATCCCCGACGAGTACCGGGTGATGACTTTTCAGGACGATCTTCCCGAAGAAGAAAAATCTGAATGGGCTATGGATATCGCCTTTGACATGGATGAATTTTTCCGTCAGAACGATCCGCAGTATGCAGCGGAGCACCCGGAGGCACATGCCGCAAAAGAAGAACTTTACGAAAACCTGATGGCGGGACGCATTTCTGCGCTGGATGAAAAGCTGGCGGCGCTGGGGCAGACGCAGGAGGACTATCTTCCTTCGGAGATTGAAAAATTCAAGGATGCTACGGGCTATGAGGAATTTTTGGACTTTGACCCCGCCGAGATCAAGGCAGCGTTGGAGAATCCGGACAAGTCCCGTATTGACGAAATGCTGGCTTTTGCAGAAAAGGCAGAACGGGAGTATGCGGCGGAGATAGCCGCCTATGTGCAGACGCCCGCCGACATTGCGGAGCAGGCGCAGGCCGTTCCGAGAGATACCTTTTCCATCTACCAACTGAAACCGGGGGACGCCACACGGGATTACCGCTTTGAACCGCTGGATGCCATCCGCAACAACGGGCTTTCCGTAAAGCCGGAGAACTATGAACTGGTCTATACCGCCCCGCTGACAGAGCAGGACAGTTTGGAAAGCATCTATACCCGGTTCAATGTGGATCGCCCGGCCGACTTCACGGGGCACTCCCTGTCCGTGTCGGATATCGTGGTGCTGCATCAGGACGGGAAGGACACCGCCCATTACTGCGATAGGGTGGGCTTTTCCGAGGTGCCGGAGTTTTTGCAGGAACGGCAGCCAGAACTTACCCCGGACGATCTGGAAACCGGCGAACGCATCCGGACACCCAGGGGCAGCTTTTATGTGACCGCCATGAGCCGGGAGCAGATGGAGGCGGCCGGTTACGGTGTCCACCATATTTCCGATGATGGAAAGTATCTTATCATGGGAAACGGTACACGGGCCTTTGCCGTGGCAGCGGAGCAGCCGGAAAAGGACAATCCTCTCCGCACCGCTGAAATGACGCTGGAGGATGACTACGGCATGATCGACGGCGTTATCAACAACGGCAGATGCGGCGAGGAATTGGAAAAAGCCCAGGGGTACGCAGAGCGGACGACGCCGGAGAAGCCTTCCATCCGTGAGCGGTTGGAGGACGCCAAACGGGAATGTGCCGAGCATAAACCCCAGGAGGGCAAAAAGCCCGGCCGTGATGTGCCGAAGCATGACTGCCTATGAGCCGAAGCAAGAAGTGGCGGCTGGAATGGGCGTTCTTCCGGGGCGAGAACGGCAGGCGGCAGTATAACCATATCTGCAAAAAATGTGTTCACGGCTGCAAGCAGAGTTTCCGGGCGTGTCTGGTCGCTTGTCCGCATTACAATTCCAAACGCTCTAAAATCGGTGAAGATAGGGGTGGAAAAACCGCAGAATAATTCCCTATATTCGTATTTTCAAAGGGAGACTTTATGATTTCTCATGTGTCGGTCTGCTTGCTGGCACATGAAGAAAACGGCTTGATTTCAAACACTTTCTGTCACACAAAACGGGAGTACAGCTTTTCGGTTCATCCGATCGGCTGTACTCCCGCTTTTCTTTTTGCTTAGAACTGCGTAAAAATCTCGGCTATCTCTGCTTCATACTCTGCATATTCAGCTGAATCAAACAAATGATTTTGAGGGTTATCTAATGTAATAATTTTTACATCATCAATAGTCGAAGCCATATTTCTTCCCTGGATAGACGCAACTATAATCTGGTTACTGGTTTTATCCCATGTGAGCAAAGTACGGATAATAGATTCCAAATGCTCATCATCCTGCTCCAAAACATTCGGGGAATCAATGACCATCGGGAATGTTATCAAATCAGGAGCTGTCGAATGTTGTGTTTCGACAAATGCGAGCATTTGTGCAATTTTGCACCGAGGACCATATGCTCCGCTTGCACTAAGATGTGTACCAGGTTCACTTTCTGTCTCGACTTGATCCGAAGGAATATCAAGTCCAGCAAGCAGGCGCGTTAGATTTCCTTGATATACTGTATTGGCTTGCTCTCTCTCCTGCGTATAAGCGGATAGTCGCTGATTGATTTCTGCGCTATCTTTACGTAGTCGGTCAATTTCCGAGGAATTGTAACTAATTTGATCCCAGTATTCTTTTAGAAGCTGGTTTGTAGCCTTTGATTTAACATAAGTATTATAAGATTCTCTATCGGCTGCCAGCTCTTTTTCAAAATCTTTTAGTCCCTGCTGTTTAGCCTCAAATTTACTCTTTAATTTTATAATCTGCTTTTCTAAGCGTTTCTGCCCCTCGGCAGCTACCGTATAGTCCTCCAGCAGCGATTCGCGTAAATAAATTTTTTCAAGCCTTTGCGTCAGAAGCTGTTCAAACACCATGCCGCAGCGAGGGCATTCAATCGTTTCTCCACTTACAAAATCCTCGTTCGGGACTTTTTCCTTAATATACTTGGAGAGTAGCTCCTTTTCATGCGTTAGCTGAATCAAGTCATCTTCAGCCTTTAGTAAGGCGGATCGCGTTTGAGTTAACTCTTCAAGTATTCTCTTTATCTCTTGTTGCCTGGAAGATATGGCCCGCTCCAAGGAGGCTGTATCAAAGGCCATTTGAATCGCATTGAGTCCAGCTTGCAGTGTTTCTATTACCGTTCGATACTTATCAATTTCCTTTGCAAGTTCATCAATCCGTTTTTTGTTCGTCTTGTGGCGCTTTGATATTTCAACGTAGCTATTATCAAGGACACCCAAGTGGAAAAAATAACTGTTCTTTCTTTGTGGTAAATCAAACTGACCCATTTTGTCAAACGAAGAAGAGTTTACTGCCCAGCCATTCTCTTGATCCACATAATAGGGCATATAATAAAATGCCGGAGGACACTTTATTATTGTTCCATCGCGGTCCTTAGATACAAGATCTATCTCCAGGTCAAATATCTCGCAAAGCCTTTCTTCAAAGTCTCCGACTGATTGGTAGCACCCGTCAAACACTCCATCACAGTATAATACGAAAGTGTTCTTGAGCCGTGCAACTCGATATAGATGTGCATCAAGTGAAAAATCAATATAGGTAAGTAAATTTAGCCTCTTAATTGGGCTTGGATAATACACTTCTGCACCGAGTGTATAATATATGGATTTCATTATTACGGATTTGCCTAAGTGGTTGCGTGTACTGGTAAGTAAGTTCTTTTTAGGCGAAAAGGAAATTCGCTTAGCTTCCTTATTTGTAAGGTCAACCATTGTGATGGAAGATACCACCAAATTCATGTACCCACACCTCCATAGCAATACTTATATATCAAGATCATTATGAGCGTTTTTAGGTAGTACTCATCTTGGTAGCAGGTTGGAACAAAATCACAATCAGTGGCTTTAGCATAGACAGCATTAAATAATCCGACCATATCATCTATACCATTTTGATTTTCGGATTCTATAAATTCTAACAATGTTTTTTTAAGTGCCACGAATACGGAAATGTTGGAATACATATCCATCTTAATCTGTTGATACTTTGAGCTATATCGGCGACGTGCTGATATGGATGCAACATTGAAGTCAGAGAATAGCTTCTCTGGGGCCGGAATTTGAATTGCCAATCCGCAGGATATGATTTCTTTAATGGTTCTGCCGTCAAGCCCTTTCTTGCTCATAATTTCTTGTACATCTGTACAATCTTCATTTATTTCCTCGTTAAATCGCTTATCGAGTTCGTCGTATAAAACTGTAAAAATTGATTTTGCTGTCGCAACTTGTAAATTAGCATCCTGCCCAAGTAAGAAATCCTGAAATTCGTGTTCAGCTTCTGCTTTGTGGTTTTTCGTTGAGAGTAAAGAACGAACAAAGAAAAATTTTGACAAATCAATGTCTGCTTCGTTTACATTCTGGTCTTTAGCAATAGCTTTGCGAATCTTCTTGATATTTTCTTCAATCGATTTATCGTCTAATCCTGTCCTTTCATTAGGGAATACCTCGGTGCCGGATACGACTATATCTGTATTGCACACTAATGATGCACTATCAACATAGTCGCTATACTTTAGTGCATTGCGATACAGTTTTTGAAACCATTCATCTTTAATTACAGCAGACAAAAGATACTGTCTGTCCGTAGACTTAGTCTTAATCTGATACAAATGAATGGCTGAAGGATTATCAGGGTCACTAATGACAGAGACATCCTCTATGTAATCCATCATTACAAGAAAATCTGTGGAGTAAAAATCCATGATTAACTGGATTGCATAGCTTATTTGGATAGTTAAGCGATTTTTTGTGCGTGATCCAGCAATTTCCTTGTGGCAACTGGAAATAAGATCACCCAATGACATATGCAACCCTTCCCTCGTAGATAGATTCGCAGGAGTATTTTTGTTAATTATACCATTTGTGCAACTACTACTCAAGGGAAAATCACCGTTTTATACAAATCAAATTGAATCGGAAGATATGTTATTTACTCTTGCCTATCAACCTCCACACCGTCAGCGGCACATACCACACCGCCACGATCAGCCGCCAGACCAGAACGAAACCGCCGATGATCCCGGCCAGAATAAAGTTCAGCGCGAACAGGGCGATCCCACTGCCCAGGGAGCCGCCGCCTGGTATGATCCAGAGGCGCAGCCGCCAGATGCCGAACGGCAGCCCGCAGAGTATCCATAACCATAGGTAGTCCAGCTCACCGTTTTTCACGCAAGCGGACCGGAAGATGCAGTACAGCAGCGCGGCGGCCGCCATGGGCAGAATCGTCTTACAAAAGAAATCCTTTATCGCTTCGCCTCTCGTCATAGGCTCGCCTCCTTCAATATGTCTATATCGTTATTATATTTGATGTTCTGACAAAAGCCCAGGATAAAACGCGGAAAACGGATTTATTCCAACTCCACATTCTTTTTCCGCTCCTGCTCCGGCTGCGGCGGAGAAAGAAAATCCTCCACATTCCGGCGCATGGCAGCATAGTCCCGTTCTTCCCGCTGGGCTTTCTGCAATTCAGCTTTCAGCACGGTTTTCCTTGCGTTGAGCTCGTCCATTTCCGCCTGCATCCGTTCTGTGGCAGGCAGCGGAACCGCACCCAGCCGCTTGCACTCTCTGGCGGCGGCTTCAAAAAGGATGATCTCGCTTTCATGCCCTCGCAGAAACTTTTCCTTATCTCTGGATGCCTTATAGCGGTCATAGATCGGTTTGAGCTGGCGGTAGGTGGCGACGTGCTTCATCTTCAAGGCCAGCTCGTCGATCCTTGCCCCAGTATCTCGTAGGCCTGCTTTGAGACGGGCAACGGAGGTAGACGCCGCCTCGCACCGATCCACCAATTCCTCATAGCTACCGATACCATGCTCCGTCAAAAAGTTAGAGGTATCTGCGATCCGTTTCAGATTTTCAATGGTCGCCCAGCGGCGATAGCCTGCACTCTGCTGTGCCTTGATGTTATTCTGGATACCAATGAGCAGGCTGATCTTTCCGTCCTGCCGTTTCGGTTGGTGGGAAGGTCTGGAGCATCCGGCAATCCGGGCGGCAAGAGCTTCTTCGGTGTAGTCCACACCCAGGGTTTTCAGACGGGTGAATCGTTCCTGATCCGGCGCTCTGGCGGAGATATATTTGCCCCGCTTGATCTCATAGCCTTCTCTCTGCAGGCGACGAAGCAGTTCTTCTAAATCGGAACAGGCTGGCAGGAGTCGGTCGATTGCCGCTTTCAGCTTTGCCTTATAGCTGGTGCCGTTCTGCGTAGCCTGATGTTCAATATAGCTCTTGCCCTTGTCCTGTCCTGGGATGATGACAGACAGACCGTGTTCCTTGCAAAGCCGGTCGGAGGTACGGCAGATATCGTGATAGCTTCGCTTGTTAGAATGATAGTGTATATGATCCGCAAAGCTGACCGCATTGAAAATCAGATGGTTATGGACGTGATCCTTGTCTATGTGGGTGGTCAGCACAAATTCATACTTGCCGCCCAAGATTTCTTTTGCAAGTTCCATGCCTATTTCGTGGGCCTGTTCCGGCGTAACCTCCCCAGGCTGAAAGGCTTGGATCAGGTGTCGGCCCAAGTTCGTTCCCTTGTCGATGGCATGGCGGCGGCTCCAGGCAAATTCGATATCCGCAGTTTCGGCGGCACAGCCATAGGAAGAAACAAGCAGCTTTCCGTCCGTCTTTTCCGGGTTACAGATATAGTCAATGGCTGCTTTCAGCGTTGACTTGATAGGATGTGTCTTTGTAACTGCCATATCTCGTCCAGCCTTTCCCGTATCTCGTCCATGTCGGCCTGATACGCAGGACCTCCGGCGTTGATCCGCTTGGCGATCTGGTTGATGTTCCGACCGATGGCGGAAAGCTCTCTGGTAAATGCCTTGATATCTGCGGTGTCCGTATAGATGATATACCCGTCAATCGCCATCTTGCGGAGGTAGGCACCGATCCGCTGGGTGGGGAGCTGAGCCATCTTCTGTTCAATCAAAGCCCGTTCCTCCGCCGTCACCGGGCAGCGAAGAACGATGGGCCGTTTCCTGTTTGCCATAGCGGATACCTCCGTTTCTCATAAGGGTTTGGGATATCCCAACAAGCAATTTTCTCTTTTCGGGCAAGGGACCTGAAAAGAAGAAAAATCCGCAAGTGTGGCTACACTTGCTGTGCTTGCTGACTACTTCGTACCCCCGTATTCCTTCCGCTACCCATACTACAATCTGAATGGGGGCCTTTTGGCCACATCTGCGGATTTTTGCAAAAGAAAAACGCCATGAACTACCTGTTCATAGCGTTCCTTACACCATATTCAATTTTCTCCCTCGCTGTCTGCTCTTGCATCCAGTAGCGCTTGCGCCGTTGCCGTAAGGATTTTGATTTCCGCATCCGTCAGCTCGTCCAACAGCGTTTCAAACTGCATACGCTCCGTAGACTTGCCCTCCATAGCTTCGCCATGAAGAATCTGATCCACGGAGATATGATACCGGGACATCAGCTCTAAGAATACCTGTACGCTGGGATGCTGTCCCTTATTCTCGATGTTGGCGAGATAGCGCGGCGAAATAAACAGCGCATCGGCTGCCTTATTCCGGGATTCTTTCTGCTTTGTGCGCCCGGCTTTGATTGCTGCGCCATACGGCTTGAAGTCGATTTTCGCAACAGGTCGCTTATCTTTCTTCGTTCTTTTAGGCATATCCATTCACCCTGCTACATTCTACTGTTCACCTCGTTTTCAAGGATATGCCTTATTAGTTCATTGCATTAGCTTAAATACTTCCTATTATTCACATTCAGTCTATTGCTATTATTCGTTTGACCGTATATAATATATCATGGTAGGTTTTGAACAGAAAGGACGGGTACGAATATGGAATATATATCTTGTGCGGAAGCAGCGGAAAAATGGGGAATTTCTGCGAGACGAGTGCAGAAACTTTGCGAGGATAACCGCATACCCGGCGCGGTGAAGTTCAGCCGCGTTTGGTTAATTCCCAAAGACGCAGAAAAACCTGTTGATGGGAGAAGAATAGACAGTAAGATAATTGATAAATAGTTGAAAAATGAGCACTACACTTAATTGTTAGGAGGTGTGTAAAGTGGGAGCAAAAATCTTAATCGCTGACGATGAAAGCGACATTGTTTCTATGCTCGGCAGCTTTTTTGAAAGCAAGGGCTTTCGTGTCCTGCCCGCTTTCAATGGTGCAGAAGCACTAAAGCAAGTGGAAAAACAACCGGATATTATTTTGCTTGACATCAATATGCCCGGAACGGACGGGTTAGAGGTTTGCAAGCGTATCCGCGATCACATATCCTGCCCAATCCTTTTTCTGACTGCCCGAATCGAAGATACAGATAAGGTAAACGGCTTTGCTGTTGGCGGCGACGATTACATTGTGAAGCCCTTTTCACTTATGGAACTTGAAGCGCGGGTGTGCGCTCATCTGCGCCGGGAAGCGCGACACAACTTTGAAGCGCAAGTCAAGTTTTCCGGTGATTTGACGATTGACTATTCGGAACGTTGCTTGTTCTTTGGCGATAAGCGTGTCGGTCTTGCAAAAAAGGAATTTGATATTGTGGAACTGCTTTCTCAAAATCCGGGACAGGTCTTTGATAAAGAACGGATTTATGAGCGTATTTGGGGTTATGACAGCGAGGGCGACAGCAGCGTTGTGGCAGAGCATATCCGCAGGATACGGACTAAAATTGCTGCATATACAGACCATATATATGTTGAAACGGTTTGGGGGTGTGGATACAAATGGGTCAAGTAAATTGCCGCAAGCACTATTTATCTCTCCGAAAAAGCCTTGTTCTCTATGTAATTGCCTTTGTTGTACTCGCAGTCTTTCTATCCGTAACGACTTTTTCGATCTGTGGTAGTGCTGCCGAAGGTATCAGAGCATCTTATCCCCCGTCCGGCGAAAAATATTATTTGACGAATGAGCAGGGGAAACAGTTGGGCGACGGCGCTTACATCGGGACAGTGCCCGTCCCGATGTCTAAAGAGGACGAGCGTACCATTGCGCTACTAGAGAAACTTCCCATTGTTGCAACTCCTCTCTATTCTGCATTCTGTATTATCGCTGCTGCGCTGCTATTTTACAGAAACAGGCTGAAAAAGCCGCTTGCGGAACTGCGGACTGCTTCTGAAAAAATAGCGAACAATGATTTGGACTTTTCAATCGACTATGATAACAACGATGAATTGGGACAGCTTTGCGCGTCCTTTGAAATCATGCGGACAACCCTTGCGGACAATTTCTCTAAAATGTGGCGGCAAGTTGAAGAACGAAAAGCACTCAACGCCGCTTTTGCTCACGATTTGCGTACCCCTCTAACAGTACTAAAAGGCTATAATGAAATGCTGCAAGCCAGCGAAAATCCTCAAACACAAGAAACCGCCGCCATAATGGGCAAACATATCTCCCGTATGGAATGCTATGTGAGCAGTATGAGCAATCTTAGGCGCATGGAAGATGCGCAGCCGGAGTACAAGTTGATAGACTTGCAGACAGTGGCATCTTCTTTGTATGACAGCGCAAAAATCGTATGTGCGAAAAACGGAAAAGAATTGATTTTACAAAATGACATGCCTGTTTCGCAGTTATCCCTTGATGGGGCCTTTGTTTCACAGGTCAGCAATAACCTGATTTCCAACGCGGTTCGGTATGCCCGGACTGCGGTGACAATCTCTTTTGCCTTGCGTGACAATGGTCTGCTGCTTTCCGTATCGGATGATGGAAAGGGGTTTGACAAAAACGGTCTGCAAAAAGCCACCAGTCCATATTACACAGAGGAAAGCAACCATTCCGAGCATTTTGGACTTGGGCTGTATATTTGCAAGCTGCTTTGTGAACACCACAACGGCTATTTGAAGATCGAAAATACTGCATCCGGGGCAAAGGTATCCGCCTACTTCAAATCTCCTGCCTTGTAGATAAAAAGTAGATATTTTCCCTCTATACTCTCCATGAAAACACATGGAGAGTATTTTTTTGCTCCCTATGGAGAAAGGGGCTTTTTATGGAATTAAAAACGATCGGACTGACAAAAAAGTTCGGTTCCAAAACCGCCGTGGACAATTTGAATATTACCTTAACAAATGGCGTCTACGGCTTGCTGGGGGCAAATGGCGCAGGGAAAACAACGCTTATGCGTCTGCTCTGCAATATCCAAAATCCTACTTCCGGGAAAATTCTGCTGAACGGGAAAAACATTGTGGGGCTGGGTGAACGCTATCGCAATCTTTTGGGCTACTTGCCCCAGCACTTCGGATATTACCCGGATTTTTCAGCGTTTGACTTCCTGCTCTATGTTTCTGCCCTAAAAGGATTGGACGAGAAGGCAGCGCGGAAGAAGTCAAAGGAGCTGCTGGAAGCAGTAGACTTATCGAGAGAAAGTAAGCACAAAATCAAAACCTTTTCCGGGGGCATGAAGCAGCGTTTGGGGATTGCACAGGCCATGCTCAATGACCCCCATATTTTGATTTTAGACGAGCCGACGGCGGGGCTTGACCCGAAAGAACGCGTCCGTTTCCGCAATTTGATCAGCGCCTTTTCCAAAGACCGCATTGTGATCCTGTCTACGCATATTGTTTCCGATGTGGAGTTTATTGCGGAGGAAATCATCATGATGAAATCCGGGCAAATCATTCACTTTGGAAATCCGCAGGAGATCACTTCTGAAATCGACGGCCAAGTGTGGGAATGTACGGTTCCGACTGCCTATGCGGAAAAATACGCGGCTGCCTACAACACAAGCAACTTGCGAAACACCAGCGAAAACCAGACAATTTTACGAATCATTGGAGATCGTCCGCCGATGGAAAATGCAGTAAGGGTGCAGCCTACTTTGGAAGATTTGTACCTGTTCTATTTCAAAGGGGGCTGTGAAGAATGAAAAAACTGATTCTTTTTGAACTGCGAAAAGTGTTTTCAAAGCGTTTGGCGCTCATCGCTCTAATTGGAATTATCCTGTTCTCTGCCTTGCTATCCTTTTCCACCTTTCAAAACAAATATGCATTTGACCAAAATATCGGTGAAGGTACTGGCAAAACAGCAGTAGAAATCGACAAGGAAATTGCAGCGAAATATAAAGGAATTCTGACAGACGAAAAAGTGCAGCAACTGATGTCTGATTTTGCACCGACATCAGATTTACATGGATTGAGTGCAATCTATGTTTATCAAAACGCCATGCAATCGGCAGCCTTTTCACGGTTTTCCGATGAAGAGGGAAAATGGAACGGATTAAGTGTTTCTGATGTGTTTGGCAATGAAGAAATCAAAATTGGCTATGTGGATGGTTGGCTTTCCACCAGCCGAAACATGGTGCGGGTTTTTGTCGCGCTTGCTCTTGCGGTTATCATCATGCTTGCTCCAATTTTCTCCGGCGAGTATGAAGGTGTTGATAATATCATACTGACAAGCAAATACGGCAAAACCAAATGCGCTACTGCAAAGGTGGTTGCAGGTATCATCACCGCCGTTTTCACTACCACACTAGTTGCAGCATTTAACCTGCTTTTTGCTTTTGTTTTTTATGGAACAGAAGGGTTGGATTGCAGTATTCTATTTGCCCCCAGTGACTATGTGGAAGCGTTTATACCTTTTAATATCACTTGTTGGACGCTGCTCAAGTATCAAATCCTATTGGCGTTTACCTGTACGCTTAGCGTTACTGGAATTACACTGTTCCTATCTGCAATCAGTAAAAATCAGATTGTAGCTTTGGTTGCAGTGATGGCAATTTTTCTGTTCCCGGTTTTGCTGCCGATCACAGAAGCAAATCCGTTGTTCCGATTGGTTGGACTTCTTCCTATCTATCATGTACTGGCTATCTCGCTCCTGTCGGTGGAACAAATGAGTAACGGTATGCTGTATGCGATATGGGCAATCCCGGCAGCACTACTCTTTTTGGGAGTTGGGGCAGGTATCTCTCGCCGTGTATTTGCCAAGCACCAAGTTTCATAAATATGGAATGACCTGCCGCACGACGGCAAAAGAAAAAAGTCGTCGTACAGCAGACATATCCGCGCGCCCATTTTGAAGCGGCGGCTCAATTTTCAGAGCCGCCGCTTCTTTGTGTTTACACAAACCAATGATGACTTGCAGGAATACGGTAGCCGATTGGAGATTATTTTACCATAGCAGATCGGTTATCGCTTTCAGGAGCCCCGCACAGGCTGGATAGCCAGCGCAGCACCCCTGACCTGATACGTCACCCCGCCAGCTTCGTCCCTTGCCTTCCGCTGGCACACCTCCGGGTGCTGTGCTGCAAGGGCATCAAGCTGCTTCTGCAAGGCGGGATTCAGCGTAAACACGCTGTTCGTCCCGTCCTCGCTGGCGTAGATCATGGTTTCCAGCTTAAACATTGTCATCGGGCTCGACAAAATCTTCCTTCCTCCATTCCTCGTCCTCCTCGATGTCCTGCATCAGGAGCAGCATATTGGTGTAGCACTCCATCTCGGCACGAACAAAATAGAACATCTGGTCATACCAGTCTGCCAGCGTTTCGTCCTCCAGCTTCCGGCAGAAGTCATACACCAGCTTGTTCTGATTGGGGTCAACCGTCAGCCCGGCAATCTCGTACAGCCGCTTGCGGGTCAGTTCCAGATCGGCGCAGCCATAGGTGTAGAGCAGCTTCTTTTCTTTAAACGTCAGTTTCATAGGCTTGTACCTCCATATTAAAAAAGGGTCTGCCCTGTGCAGACCCGATGTAACAAAAAGACCGCCGTGCATTGCGCAGGACGGTCTTGAACTCAGGATTGGAGAAAATCCCGGAGTTCCTCAGCGAAAAAGGAGATTTTTGCGATAGCAGCTATCGCTATGTAAGGCAGGACGAAAACCACAAATGCGGTAATCAGCATTTTCAGGACTTCGCCGCCGTCTGCCAGCTTCATGACCCAGCTTGTCAGAGCCACGAAAAAGAACAGCCCCGCCAGCAGATTCGTCAGGATCGTGGAGAAGGTCGTGAGGAAGATGCCCACCCACTGCGCCAGAATCAGCAGCAGAAGCAGCGGAAAAAGGGCAAGTTTCAGCATCCATTTCAGCACAGCCATCGTGGGCACCCCCTTATACAAAAATCAGCTCGGTCTTGATGATCTCCTCCGCACGGTTGCGGATGCTGTTCATCCTGCGCACCCATTCCAGTTGATCGGCGGCTTTCAGTGCTTCGGTCACGCCCTCGGCTTCCTGCATCTGCCGGACAGTCAATGCAAGCTGCTCCTCGGTCTGCTTGTCCATCTTGGCAAGATAGCCGCTCAGCTCACCGGACAGGAGCAGTTGATTGTACCGGACAGGGTGCTGCGCCTTCAGGTACGTCTTATGTAAGCGGCCCCACCGCCCGGTGGGGTGTTGCTCTGCCGGGGCTGCTGCGGTCAGGTTCGGCAGATAGTGGTCGTTGACAAGGGTGTAGTCCAGACCGTTGGCGTTGTCATGGATGGATTTTTTCATGGTAGTCATGCTGCATTGTCCTCCTGTACATTGTTTTTTCGTTTTTCGAGATACTTATTGGTTGCTTTCCGTTGCTTCGACCTCCGTTCTTCCAGCTTTTTTGCAGCCTCCGGATCGGTCTTTGCCTGTTCCTTCAGATGGTTGTAGGCTGCTTTTGCACTCTCATTCTGCTTCTGACGCTTTTGCGCCAGTTTCTCTGCTGCAGCAGGGTCTGTCTTGGCTCTCTCCACAAGATTCTGATAGCACTCTACCGTTTTCCGGCTTTGGTAAGCCCGTATCTCTGCCAATTTTCTGGCGGCTTCCGGGTCGGTTTCCGCACGTTTGATAAGGTCGGCATAGTCCGCTTTCCGCTTGTCTGCGTGGGCTTTGTTATACGCCCGCTGCCGTTGGCGGATTTTTTCGGCATACTCCGGGTCATTTGCCATGCGCTCTGCATAACGCTTTTTCTTGCGCTTGCGGGCTTCGGCGTCCTTCGCTAGCATTGCATCTCGTTCGGCGATTGCTTCCGGGTCACCGGCTTCTGCAAGGGCTTTCAATTCCTTGCGGGTGCGCTTTGCCTTATTCTTCTGTTTTTCTGCCTTCCGGCGTTCGGCTTCCTGCATCTTTTCCAGCCGGATGCGCTCTTTTTCCTCCATCGTGCGGAGATACTCAGGGTCGGCTTCTCGTATCGCTTTCAGTTCTGCCCGCCGCTTTGCACCCTGCAGTCTTTTTCGTTCCCGCTCAGATTCCAGCTTTGCAATGGCCTCCGGGTCTCCGGCTTGTGCAGCAGCTTTCATCTCGTTCTGCCGTTCCCGATACCGTTGCACTGACTTCTGCCGCTTTTCGTTTTTCTTCGCTTCTGCCTGCTCGTCGATTTTCCGAACACGCTCTTCCTCGCTGATTTCTTCGGCAGGGGGATGATACTCTCCGATGAAGTTGAAATAGATGTCGATGCGCTGCTGCCGGTACCGTGTCCGGCCTCCGGTCGGCGCATGGACTTCCACCTTCTCGATAAACGCATACAGCATATCATCGGTCAGGACTTCGCAATCCTGATATTTACGAACCAGCGCAACAAAACGTTTCGGGTCAACCTTGGATGTCATAGAATCTCCGGCTTTTGCTTCTAACTCCTTGATGCGGTTTTCGCATTGCTCCTGTTCCTCGTCATACTGCGCCATCAGGCGCTGAAACTGACGGTCAGGCAGCTTGCCGGACAGATTGCTTTCGTACAGACCACGGATCAGGTTGTCCAGCTCATCCATCCGCTTTTTGGCATTGGCAAGGTCTTTTTTGTTCTCAGCGGATAATCCCTGCTTCTGGTTCTGCCATTGCGCCTGCAATTCTTCAATAAACGCATTCTCATCTTCCAGAACATAATCCGACACAGCCTGAATGCTTTTCAGGATGGCTTCTTCCAGAACAGACACTTTAATGGAATGGGATGTGCAACCATCGTATCGGTTTCGATACCGGACACATTGAAAGCCTGAATCGGAATCGAAGTGCCTGTTGTCCGGGCGGCGAACGGAATCCGGGCTTTTGTACGACATCCGGTGTCCACAGTCTGCACAGAAGATCAGCCCGGACAGTCGATGCGAGTAGGTGCCATTCTGGAGTTTTCGCGGGGAACGCTTCCGCAGCTTTTGTGCCGCATCCCAGACCTCCTGCGTGATGATGGGTTCATGGGTATTTCGGAAAATGATCAGCTCGTCCTCGGATGCCTTACGGCGTTTCTTGATTTTGAAATTCTCGCTGATCGTCTTGCCAAGGATCGTGTGCCCCAGATATTCCTGACGGTCAAGAATATAGCTTACGGTCGTATTGTTCCAGCAATAGGGGTCGTGATAGGACGTGTTGCGGTTGTTCTGCGGCTGATACTTCTGGCTGTATGCAGACGGAATCAGCACCTTGTCACGGGTCAGGGTATCGGAGATCTCCGTCAGCCCTGCTCCATGTGCAGCCATATCGAAGATCTTGCGGACAACGGCGGCGGCTTCTTCGTCTACATATAAGGTCTGCTTATCGTCCGGTTTGCGGTAGTAGCCGTAGGGGATGGAACCGCTGACACGGTTTCCTTCCTTCATCCGGTTGCGGAACACGGTCTTGATCTTATTGCTGGTGTCCTTGGCGTACCACTCGTTCATGATGTTCAAAAACGGAGTAAAGTCGCTGGATGTGGGGTTTGCGCTGTCTACGCCGTTGTTGACGGCAATAAACCGGACACCCTTGTTGGGGAATAACAGCTCGGTATAGTTGCCGACCAGAAGATAGTTCCGTCCAAAGCGGCTCATATCCTTCACGATGACGGTGGCGATATTTCCGGCTTCCACTTCTTCCAGCATGGCCTGAAATCCGGGGCGGTTGAAATTTGTTCCGGTATAGCCATCGTCTGTGAAGTGCCGGATGTTGGAAAAGCCCATCTGTCGGGCGTAGTCCTCCAGATACTTTTTCTGGTTCAAAATGGAGTTGGATTCGCCTTGCAGCTCATCATCACGGGAAAGCCGCTCATACAGAGCCGTATAGCGTTTTTTCTCTTTGTCAGGCACTTTTTTCACCTCCCTTTCCGTTTTTATGTAAAGACCTTTCGGTCTTTCAGAAGGTTTTGTTCCTTCTATATTCTATTGTACTCAGTTTTTCCCATTCGGGTCCGTAACCACGAATGAAACCGGAAAGGCCTTGGAATCACACTGCAGCAGGTTCGGCTTAATAAAAAATCTCGTCTTACCACTGCCGGAACCTCCCACTACCAGAACATTTTTGTTCCGCGCATTCTTGGGGTCGGGCGGACGGTTGCTCATCATCAGACGTTCAGTTTTCGTCAGAATGATGTTGTCCTCGAACTTCGGAGCCTGAAACGGCTCAATGTCCTTGGCATTGCCCCACCGGGCTGAACCGTACTCCATGCCATGCCGGTATTTCTTTGCATTCTTGCTTTTCAGGTAAACTGCAAGCCGAAGCCCGGCACCGCAGCAGATGCCCACCAGAATGTCCAGCGGATGAAGGCTCGGCAGCGGATTTGCAAAGGCCACCGGAATCGTGCTCATCAGAGACAGAATCCTATCTCCCATCTCTTTGCCTTCAGCCAGCTGCCATGCCTCACCGAAATTCGTTGCCGCAAGTCCCAGCAGAAAGTAGGGCAGATACAGAGCCAGCAGCTTGGAAAAATTCTTTTTCATAGGCCAAGCTCCTGATCTTTGTTGCGGACTTTATCGGGAATCGCCGCCACCGCCTGCACCAGTTCCTGCAGTTTTGCCAGCACGGAAGGTCGCTTGGTTTTGTTCAAAACCGAAGCCGAATATTCTTTGAATGCCGCGCTCAACGCATCCGTGTCCTGCGCCTTGAAATAGACCATATAGCGGGGCGGCGTGCAAGAAATATCCTTTTGAACCGCATAGTCAATGTGGTAGCGCTTGGCATATTTCGCAAAGCCTTTGATGCCGGTTTTCTCGATTTCTACATTGGTCACACCCCTGTTCTGCCGAATCAGGCGCTTCATGCTCTGTTTTCCCTGCGAAGCATTCTTGTCGTACTGCCGCAGCAGAAACTGCGCACCTTTCAGGAAAGTCCGGGCTGTCAGCTTTGTGGTTGAAATGGCAAAGTTGACTGTCTTGTGTTCAATTTCTTCCTGCATTTATACCACCCCCTCTGCAGGAATACCGGTTCATCGCTCATGCGCCGCCGGGGGCTTTGCTTTTGCCGTTTCCGTCCGCACATTTTCGTCCGGAACAGGCAGCACCAGCATTTGACGGCCCAGGCGCATAAAAGTTTCCGGCTGATGAAAGAGCTCCTCGTATTTCTGCGTCAGCTCCGGGGAGAGGGCTGCAAAATCCTCCTCGCCCAGACCCACCACCAGAAACGTTCCGGCAACCACATCATAGGCCTCACCGCTTTCATCCCGCAGAGCGCGGTTCAGCGGCAGCCCCATGAGCTTGCCGTCATCGTTGTAAACGATGGCCACCGGGTCTTCAAAGGGATAGCTTGCACCAATCGAGCCGCCGACCGCCTGCTGCAGCGCTTTCAGGTCATTGTCAATCTCAATCGGCTTCGGGTGCTGCCCCGGTGCGATTTGCAGCACCGAAAAGGTATTCTTTTCCTGTTCCATCCGTGTCCTCCTTTACCGTAATCACAATTTCTCCGGTTCGTGCCGCCTGCATCAGGGAAGCGGCAAAAAGCCGCAGAAAACGCCCAGTTCAAAGAAAGCAAAGCCCACAAAAAAGCTCATCATTGCGGCCTCCTCAGTCCAGGCAGATGCAGTTCAGGTTCTTGCCGTCGGCCATAAGCGCCATGCTGTGCTGCTCCAGATACTCCTGAATGCAGTGCAGGTCGCCCATCGTCAGGGAGACATACTCGCCTTCCATGTTGAAGCGGACGAAGACGACCGGGCCGGTCAGGTAGCGCTTGCCCGACAGCTCCAGCACCTGCTTGGGGTTGTAGCAGCCCGCCACGGGCAGCTCCTTGGAAATGCCGAAGGTGTCATCCGTCTCGTCAAAGCAGGGCAGAATGCCGGGCGCTTCCTCCAGCAGAATGGCGCTCAGGTCCCTCGCCGGGCCGACTGCCGCCAGATAAACCTGCGGGTCACCGTACTTGCGCTCCGCAATGTCACTCATCTTGTTGAAGAAGCCGGAAACGGCACGCTCCATGCCGTCGATTTTGCGGCTCATGTTCTCAATGGTCTTTGCGGTCTTGAAATCAATCGTGGTATTCATAGTCGTTGTCCTCCAAAAATTTTGCAAAAAAGAAAAGACCTCATGGGTCTTTCGGTTCCGATTTTTCAGCGTTCGTTCTGACGCTGTTGTCTGCGCTGCCACTGTTCCAGCAGCTTGATGATGACATCTTCCATCTGCCGGGGCGTGTAGCTGCGGGGAAAATACTTTTTCAGAGTATCGTTTTTGATGACCACCTTGTCCAGTTCATCCTTTTTGGCTTCCCCCATAATGGCAAAGGCGGCTTCATAGGTGAACTTTTCCTCCTGCGCCAGTTTTTTCATTCGCTGCGCCTGCGACAGGGACGGTGCGTTTTGGGTCTCGTCCATGGCCTGCAAAAAATCCCGCTGTTGAGCCTCGTCCAGATAGGACAGTTCCACAGCGGGATTGAAGGAGATTTTCTTTTCGTCTACCATGTCCAGCAGTTCCGGGATAAGATTGGTCAGACGGATGAAACGTTGAATCTGATTGCGACTCTCTCCCGCTTCTTGCCCAACGATATCAAGTGCCTGCAACTTCATCCCAACTTGGGATGAAGTCAAATCCGACCTAGCACCTTGATTTTTTAGTGCTTCCAGCTTCATTTTGTACGCAAAAGCCCGCTCACTGGGCAGGATGTTTTCGCGCTGAAGGTTGGAATCCACCATCAATATCACGGCAGCATCGTCCGTCATTTCCCGGACGATAACAGGCAGCGTGTCCAGCCCGGCAAGCTCGGCGGCGTGCTGACGGCGGTGGCCGGAGATGATCTCATATCCGCCTTCCGGGCGGGGCCTTGCAATCAGCGGAGCCAGTACGCCGTACTGTGCCACGCTTTCCACCATGCGCTGCATAGCCTCATCGTCCAGCACCTTGAACGGATGCTCCTTGAAGGGAAACAGCTCCTCGATGGGAATCTGCTGCACCTGCTCCCGTTTTTGTTCCTGCCTGGATTCTTCGGTGGAAAACATCTCATCGAGACCTTTCAGCGCCAAGTTTGCGTTGCTTTTCGGCATCGGCCAGCACCTCCCTCGTCAAAGATTGATAGGCCGCTGCCACCTTTCCTTTCGGGTCATGGGCAAAGATGCTCCTGCCCCCCGCGCTGATTTCCGCCGCACGGACAGAGTGCGGAATGGGCTGCTCAAACACCCGGATTTTGCTGCCGTACACCTGCCGAATCAACGCGTCGATTTCCCTGCCGTAATTGGTGCGGCTGTCCGTCATGGTCATCAGGATGCCCTCGATTTTCAGCTTCGGGTTGATTTGCCGGCGCACTTTCTGGATGGTCTGCAGCAGCTGCTCCAGTCCCTTTGCCGAAAGGTACTGCGCCTGCACCGGAATCAGAGTGGTATCCGCTGCGGCCAGTGCATTGATGGCGGTATCTCCACAGGAGATAATTATAAATTCGCATATAGTGCGTACCGCTAGCCATAGAAGCGGAGCGACTACTGTCAGCATTCCCAGAGAAGGCGTACAATCCAGCAGGATATAATCGTATTCACGCCGGGCGCTGTCCAACACCTGTTTGAGCATCTTTTCCCGGCTCATACTGTTGACAAGGGCCATTTCCAGCCCTGCCAGTTCGATGTTAGCCGGAATCAGGTCAACGCCTTCCACATGGTGCAGGATGCCTTCACCGGTCGGGATGCACTGGTCGTTCATGGCTTTTGCCATCAGGGCAGAAAGCGTAACAGGCAGTTCATCGGGCTGCTGCCAGCCCATGCTGATGGCAATGTCCGCATGGCGGGCAAATATAAATCTGCACGCAGTGCACACAACTAGCCATAGGAGCGAAGCGACTATGGTAAGCGACCCCTGCGGGTCGGCATCCACCAGCAGCACCTTTTTGCCTTCCCGTGCAAGCCCCACGCCCAGATTTTCGCAGGTCGTGGTTTTGCCGGTTCCGCCTTTCTGATTGACGATGGCAATCGTGGTTGCTTTTTTCAACATTTTCATCACCCCCTGTTCGATAAATCATGATTGGTTTGGTTTTGGTAATAAAGCTGCATGGTCGTGGGTGCATTGTAGAGTGCAGCCAGCAGATACTGCTTCATATTCCGTACCGGTGCGGTACTTTCCGCAAGACACTTCAGCACAAAGCGGATATGGTCTGCATTCAGCTTCATGAATCGGCTGCGCACGACCTCCGCGGGCTTGTCATCCCCTGCCACCCGCAGCATTCTGCGTTTCGAAGAGCAGGTATCCACCAGAAGATTCACGATTTGATCGATAGTGTCCTTCTCATCCGGGCAGACCCGGAGCAGCAAGTCCACCTCCAACGACTGCATAAAATACGCTTCCAGCCGTGTGCGCTCATCCGGTTCGTCCTCCGCGTCGGAAGAGAAAGGATCAGGTTCACTCCCCTCGGTTTTATTCCACTCAGTCTTATTTCCTCGTGATTTTGCCGCATCCTGTACCTCGGAATCAGCGTTTCCAGAATCGTTCTTTCCACGATTGCGGAAACGCGGGTCTGCAAAGTTTTTGACGTAAATCAGATTGGGTTTTCCCAGCCCGCGCCGTTTGCGCTCAATCAGTCCAAACTTTTCCAATTCCCGGAACAGTTTGGTTGCCTTGTTGTCTGCGCAGCCCAGTGCATCCATCACTTCCTGCACAGGAAAAATGATATACACCCTTCCCTGCTCATCCAGCCATCCGTTTTTCACCGACAGCCCCATGCGGTCCAGCAGGATGCCGTACAGCGTTTTGGCATCGGTGGACAGGTCCTTGAATTTTATGTCCCGGAATAAAATTTTGGGCACCCGGAAATACGAGAACATCTCGCCCGACTGCCCATAGAAATAGTCAAACATCCTGACTTCCTCGCTTGTTCTGCCTTGTCACATCCTTGACACCTCCGTTCGTAGTATGATGAAATATGTATGACTATCGTTATTTTTCTTTACAAAGATGGCCTGCCATGCTACAATAGCCGCATCTACGGCCACCGGACAACAGGAAAGGAGTATCTTATGGCCAAAACTGCCGACACCATTGCCATCTATTCCCGCAAATCCCGTTACACCGGCAAGGGCGAAAGTATCGGAAATCAGATCGACCTCTGCCGCGAATATATCCGCACTCACTACGGCGATGCTGCCGCGGAACATGCCGTTGTCTTTGAGGACGAGGGCTTTTCCGGCGGCAACCTGAACCGCCCGGACTTCAAAAAGATGATGACCGCGGCCAAGGACCGGAAATTCAAGGCCATTGTGGTCTACCGTCTGGACCGCATCAGCCGCAACATCAGCGACTTTTCCAGCCTGATTGAAGAACTGGGACGGCTGGGCATCGACTTTGTGTCCATCCGGGAAAGTTTTGACACGTCCAGCCCCATGGGCCGCGCGATGATGTACATCGCATCGGTGTTCAGTCAGCTGGAA
>OLFY01001822.1_pt1 | contig 24394 bp, 18 predicted proteins | sample 1605611 | NCBI WGS metagenome assembly OLFY01 (sample SAMEA3888923, study PRJEB22519) | human gut metagenome | biome: human gut; feature: human-associated habitat; material: faeces | place: Denmark | collected 2011
GAGCCATGCCAAGTGCTCAGGAGCTACAACAGCAATTTGGTGAATATCGAGGCGCCATGCCCCGTCCATCAGATTTCGATCTCTTTTGGAAGGATCGCATGGCCGAGGCCGACGCCGTCGGGCTTGACTATGCGATCGAGGCGGCATCGGTCACCGATGCTGCGACCTGCCAGCTTTTCGATCTCTGGTATACCGGCATGTGTGGCGCTCGTCTGCACGCCAAGTACCTTAAACCTGTCTCGGACGAGCCCGTGCCATTGGTGCTTCAGTTCCATGGGTATCCGGGCGCAAGCCGCAGCTGGTTTGAGCAGGCGTCGTTTGCGGGTATGGGCATGGCGCTGATTGCTCTCGATTGCCCTGGCCAAGGAGGACCCTCCGAGGACATTGGCGGATTTGAGGGCACAACGGTCGCGGGCCATATCGTCGCCGGTATCGACGGCGATCCGGCCAATCTCTACTATGTCCGCTTGCACCAAGATATTCGCATCCTGTGCCGCATCGTTCGCGAGCTCGAGGGCATCGATCTTGCCCGTGTGTTTGTGAACGGCGCGTCGCAGGGCGGCGGTTTGGGTATTGCGACCTGTGCGCTTAACAGCGAGCTTATCAATCGCGCCGCCATCCTCTATCCCTTCCTGTCAGATTTCCGCCTGGTCTGGGATTTGGATGCCGACGACATTGCCTACGAGGGCCTGCGCTATTGGTCTCGCTGGTTTGACGAGGACTCGACTCGTATTGACGAAGCCTATGCCAAGCTGGCGTACTTCGATTCCAAGAACTTTGCCCCTATGGTCAAATGCCCCGTGCTGTTTGGCACGGGCGCGGCCGATATCGTCTGTCCACCGGCGACGCAGTTTGCGGTCTACAACAACCTGACCTGTGAAAAGCGTCATGAGTTCTTTGAAGGCTTTGGCCACGAGGAGATTCAGGATTTTGACGATCTGATCATTCCGTTTTTCTGCAAGGGAGGGGAGGCTCATGTCTAAGTGCGAGAGCAATGTCAATGAGCTGATTGTCCCCGAGCTTGCGGGAATTGCTGGGACGGTTTCGTCAAGGCTATCTGATTTCCGGGGTTGGCGCGGCGATACTTCTGCGGATGTTTCCGAGTTAGAGACAGCCGCTTTGAACCCGCACGTTTGCGGGCTGACTGTTACGGCGATTGATTTTGCCAATCCGTTCGCGCGCTACTCCGAGGTTTCCTTTGAACTCGGTGGGGATGTCGTCCACGGTCGTTTGATCGAGCCTTATGGTCGTGCCCGGGCATCCGAGCTTGTGCCACTATGCCTGATGTTCCATGACATCGACCGACCCGTGCGGGGATGGCATCACATGACGAGGTTTGCCGCCATGGGATATGCCGTGCTTGCGCTGGACGATGAAATGATTGGATCTAGCGATCTGCAGCAGGGGATTACCTCGCCTGCTTTTGTCGAGCGCGTCCGTTGGGGCTGCGCGTTGGCGAAGGTCGCGCGCAATCTTGATGGCATGGATCCCGACCGCATTTTTGCATGGGGTGAGGGTCTTGGCGGCGGTGTCGCGCTGGCGGTGTCTGCTCTGGACGAGCAGGCTCTTGTCTGCACGGCGGTCGCCAATCCAATTCCCGGCGGTCTCGAGGCGCTGTCGTCTCGGGTGCGCGGATCGGTGCTCATGGGCACATCGCTTATGGATACCGTGAGCGATCCCAAGGGTCAGTTTGCTGTATTCAACGGCCTTGAGTGTGACCGAAGGCATATCATCTATGCCAAATACGCTCATGAGCGCATCAATGCGTTCGAAAACGAAGTCGTCGACTTCTTTAACCAAACGTTCTACCCGTGTTCTTTGGCCTAGGCGGCCTGGACACTGCCAACAAGAGTGGATGGCATAGGGCCGTCCGCCAGACAACTAAGGAGATTCTTGTGGCAACTCAGAAATTCACTGGCGTTATTCCTCCCGTCGTTGTTCCCGATACCGAAGACCACCAGCTCGACGTTGCCTCCTTTGAGCGCAGCATCAACCGCATGATCGACGCCGGCGTCGATGGCCTGTTCTTCTTGGGCTCTTCGGGTGAGGTCGTCTTCTCCACCGACGAGCGCCGTCGCCAGATTATCGCCGAGGCCGTGCGCATCGTCGATCACCGCGTGCCTGTTCTGGTCGGCATCATCGATACCGAGACCGAGCGCATGATCGAGCACGGCAAGGTTGCCCAGGAGCTGGGCGCCGATGCCCTCGTCGCCACCTGCCCGTTCTATGCCCTGCAGGGCATGACCGAGGTCGAGGAGCACTTCCGCATCCTGCACGAGGAGCTCGACCTGCCCATCTTTGCCTATGACATCCCCGTGTGCGTCCACACCAAGCTCCCCTGGAAGCTCCTTGCCAAGCTCGGCGCCGAGGGCGTCCTGGCTGGCGTCAAGGATTCCTCGGGCGATGACATCTCGTTCCGCTATCTCGTTCAGGAGAACGAGAAGAACGGCCATCCGATGAGCATCCTCACCGGTCACGAGGTCGTTGTCGACGGCGCTTACCTCGGTGGCGCCGACGGTTCCGTCCCGGGTCTCGCTAACGTTGAGCCCGAGGGCTACGTGCGTCAGTGGAAGGCCGCTCAGGCTGGTGACTGGGCTACCGTCAAGGCCGAGCAGGATCGCCTCAATGAGATTTCGCACATCTGGGATGTCACCTCGGGCGTTCAGGGCTATGCCGGTGGCGTCGGCGCCTTCAAGACCGCTATGAATCTCATGGGTATCTTCGACAGCCCGACCATGCCGCGCCCGGTGAAGGCCATGACCGGCGAGAACGTCGAGGCGATTCGCAAGGTCCTCCAGGACAACGGTCTCCTTTAAAGCTTTCCCAGGCACCCGACCTCGCCGTTCAACCGTGTGACCATGACCCATTAGGTCGATGGCCACACGGTTTCTCGGCGATCTCGGGCACCTGGAAAACCTTTACCGCGCTGTGACGGCTAGCCTGACGGCGCATTTCCTGTAGTTGTTTTTATCTCCTAAGGAGAGCGACATGGAGAACAAGTACGTTTGCTCCGTCGATATCGGCGGCACCAAAATTGCGACTGCCATTATGGAGTATCCGGCTGACGGTAGTGTGCCCCATCCCGTATTTGAGGCTGAGGTTCCCACCGAGGCCCAAGAGGGCGGCGAGTCCGTCTTCCAGCGTATCGAGGCGTCCATCAAGGCCGCTCTCGAGGCGAATCCCGATGTCGAGGTCCTCGGTGTCGGTATTGGTGCCGCAGGCGTCGTCGATCCCAAGACGGGCGCCATCGCGTATGCCAATGAGATCATGCCCGGCTGGTCCGGCGTTCAGTTGGGGCCGCGTCTGCGCGAGGACCTTGGTCTTCCCGTTGCCGTTGTGGGCGACGTGCAGGCTCATGCTCTGGGCGAGGCCCACTGGGGCGTCGGCAAGGGCAAGTTCTCCGTCTTGTGCCTGGGCATCGGAACGGGTATCGGCGGCGCATATGTCGAGAACGGCCGCGTGATGCAGGGCTTCCATGGTGCTGCCGGCCATATGGGCCACATCGAGTGCTCGGCTGCCGCTGGCATTCCCTGCGCCTGCGGGCGTTCCGGCCATCTTGAGTCGGTTGCTTCCGGAACTTCGATCGGGCGCATGTACGATGAGCGCTTTGGCCGCGTCGACCCCAGCCGTCCTTCGGTCGGTCGCGACGTGAACGACCTGTGCCGCGCAGGCGACGCAAAGGCGACCGAGGTCATCCATGACGCTGGCTTTGCGCTGGGTGCCAGCTTGGGCTCGCTTGCTAACATCCTGGACCCTGAGGTCATCGTGCTTTCGGGCGGCGTGATTCACCAAGGTCCCGATTGGCGTTCACAGACGTGGAAGGATTCGGTGCACGAGGGCTATGCCAGCCAGGCGCTCGACCCGCTTCAGGACACGCCGATTCTCATCGGCTCTCTGGAGGGCGATGCGCCGCTTATCGGTGCCGCTGAGCATCTTCTTGCTTCGTTAAAGTAAACGTATTTGCTGTAGGAGCCTCCCGAGACAACACGCCTCGGGAGGCTGTTCTGAGAAAGGTTGCAGCTTTATGACCGTCGATCCTTTGATTCAATCCCTGAAGGGTAAGCTCGTCGTGAGCGTTCAGGCGTATATGGGCGAGCCGCTTCGTACGCCCGAGACTATGGCTCAAATGTCTCGTGCTTGCGAACTCGGCGGCGCCGCCGCCATTCGCTGCCAAGGTCTTGCCGACATTGCCGCCATTAAGGGTCGCTGTGAGGTTCCTGTTATCGGTCTGTGGAAGGATGGACACGAGGGCGTTTACATCACGCCGACGCTGCGTCACGCTCGCGCCTGCGTTGCTGCCGGTGCCGACATCGTGGCGATTGACGCCACCGATCGTCCGCGCCCCGATGGCAAGTCGCTCGAGGACACTTTCCGTCCGCTGCACGAGGAGGGCGTACTTCTGATGGCGGACTGCGCCACTATCGAGGATATTCGTCGCGCGGTCGATATGGGCTTCGATCTGGTGTCCACCACGCTCTCTCACGGTGTCGCAGCCATCGACTGCACTATGGCCGATGGCCCCGACCTGCCGCTCCTGCGTCAGGCGACCGAGGAATTCCCCGGCCTTCCCATCATTTGCGAGGGTCGCGTACATACGCCCGAAGAGGCTCGCGCTGCAATCGACGCCGGCGCGTGGGCCGTTGTCGTCGGCACCGCTATTACGCACCCCACGAGTATTACAAGTTGGTTCAAGGCTGCGCTTGAGGCGTAAGACGGGCCTCGTATCCGCTTGGGGCGGTATACTCAATAAAGGCAATTGATCGCGCGGGATCCGCTGGCCGGGTCTCGCGCTTATTTTAGGAGGCACACATGCAAAAGGGAGATGCCATGGATGCGGCGGAGCGCTCGGAGCGTATCCCCGATATCGTTATCATCACCGGAATGTCCGGCTCGGGCCGAACGCAAGCCATGCATGTGTTTGAGGACATGGGCTATTTTTGTATCGATAACCTGCCCCCGCGCCTGATTGCCCAGCTTGCAGAGCTCGTTGGCATCAATACGGGCGTGGGCAGGCACCTTGCCGTCACCTGCGATCTTCGTAGCCAGGGCTTGTTCGATGAACTGCTCGATGCTGTTGCCGCACTGGAAGAGCGTGAGATGAGCTGTGACATCGTGTTTCTCGAGGCGTCTGACGAGGTGCTGATTCGCCGGTATAGCGAAAACCGTCGCCGCCATCCCATTGCAAAGCCGGGGGAGACCACAGCCGACGCTATTCAGCGTGAACGTCTGCAGCTGCAGGGCGTTCGCGATCGAGCCGATATGATTATCGACACGAGTCGCTTGCGCACTTCTGCTTTGCGCAACAAGCTGCGCATGGCTTTTTCCGAGCTGTCCGACCAGCAACTTATGGATGTCCACGTGTTCTCGTTTGGTTTTAAGCATGGCATGCCCGTCGAGGCGGACATCATGATTGATGTTCGCTTCTTACCCAATCCTTTTTACGATCCCGAGATGCGTACCATGACCGGCCTCGATAAGAAGGTCTCCGATTTTGTCTTGGACCACCCCAAGACCCAGGAGTTCTGGAAGGCCTGGACCCAGCTGCTCGATACGGTCATGCCAGGTTATATCGCAGAGGGTAAGCCGCAGCTTTCCATTGCCATCGGCTGCACGGGCGGGCAGCACCGTAGCGTCGCCATTGCCGAGGCCACGGCTCGCTACCTGGAGGGTGCTCAGTATCATGTGAGCATCTCCCACCGCGACCTGTCGCGTGCCAACACGAAGGCATAGGTCTGCATGTCGTTTACCGCTGAGGTGCGCGACGAGCTTGCGCGCTGCGAACCCGAATGTGAATACTGCGACTTGTCGACGCTTGCTGCGCTAACGCGTGTGAGCGGCACGCTTTCGTTGGCGGGCTCGGGACGGTACCGCTTGACGGTCGCGACCGAGACGGGTGCTGTGGCGCGCACGATGATTGCGCTGACGCATCGCATCCTTAAGCTCAAGACCGAATTCACGGTTCGTAAGTCGGTCCTGCACAAGGTGCGAAACTATCTCATCACCTTGCCCGATCAGCCCGATTTGGATAAGGCTCTGGTGCTGTTGGGCATTCTCGACCGTAGGGGAGGGCTCGTCGCAGGTGTGCCGCGCCACATCGTCGCCCGTCCTTGCTGCAGACTCGCCTATATTCGCGGTGCGCTGATTGCCGGAGGATTTGTTGCCGACCCGCGTGGCGATTTTCATTTGGAGATCGCGGTTCAGGGCGAGGAGTATGCAAAGGGGCTTTGCGATCTTCTGGAGCAGATTGGAGTTCACGCCCGCGTCAATGCGCGTCGCGGCTCGTATGCCGTGTACATCAAGAGTGCCGAGGAGATTAAACGTCTGCTACAGCTGATTGGCGCCAAGCGCAGCGTTGCCGAGATTGAAGAGGCCCGTGCGGTTAAGCTGGTGAAGAACGACGTGAATCGTCGCGTGAACGCAGAGCTTGCCAACCAGACCAGGAGTGCCGGTGCCGCCCAACATCAGCTTGCGCTCATTGATGAGCTTGATCGGCGCGGTTTGCGCGAAACGCTGCCGGACGCCCTGGCAGTCTTTTGTGACTTACGCGAGCGCTACCCCGATCTCTCGCTGCGAGATTTGGGGGAAATGGCTGACCCTCCTTTGTCGAAGTCGGCCTTGTATCACCGTGTTTTGCGCCTTGAAAAGCTCATTGAAGGAAGCAGGTAGGTTAACGAAATAGCTTTTATGGCGGTTGAACTGCTGTTTTATGCTTTAAAGCGTTTTAACGCAAATTTGATTTTCAATTTCGAGCATTCTCGTGAAATTCAAGTCAAAAAAAAGGTATATTAGGCGAGTGGTTAGTTTGTGGGCCTCAACGGCGGGCGCTGTAGCTTGCGGGGGCCTTACGAAAGGAGACACAATGGCAGTAAAGGTTGCTATTAACGGCTTCGGTCGCATCGGTCGTCTGGCCTTCCGTCAGATGTTCGGTCATGAGGGCTCCGAGATCGTCGCTATCAACGACCTCACCTCTCCCGATATGCTCGCTTACCTGCTGAAGTACGACTCCACGCAGGGCAACTATGCTCGCGATCACGAGGTCGTTGCTGGCGAGGATTCCATCACCGTTGACGGCAAGGAGATCAAGATCTACAAGGAGGCCGACGCCAACAACCTGCCTTGGGGCGACCTCGACGTCGACGTCGTTCTCGAGTGCACCGGCTTCTACACCAGCAAGGCTAAGGCTCAGGCCCACATCAACGCTGGCGCCAAGAAGGTCGTCATCTCCGCTCCGGCCGGCAGCGATCTGCCCACCATCGTGTACAACGTCAACCATGAGACGCTGACCGCTGAGGACAACATCATCTCCGCTGCTTCCTGCACCACCAACTGCCTCGCCCCGATGGCCAAGGGTCTGAACGACTTCGCTCCCATCGTGTCCGGCATCATGACCACCATTCACGCCTGGACTGGCGACCAGATGCCGCTCGACGGCCCGCAGCGCAAGGGCAACAAGCGTCGTAGCCGCGCTTGCGCCGTTAACATCGTCCCCAACACCACCGGTGCTGCCAAGGCTATCGGCCTGGTTCTCCCCGAGCTCAACGGCAAGCTCATCGGTGCCGCCCAGCGCGTCCCGACGCCGACCGGTTCCATCACCAACCTCTACGCTGTCGTTGACAAGAAGGTCACCGTCGACGAGGTCAACGCCGCTATGAAGGCTTACGCTGCCACCATCTCCGAGACCTTCGGTTACAACGAGGACGACATCGTCTCCACCGACATCATCGGCGAGACCCATGGCTCCATCTTCGACGCCACTCAGACCATGTGCTCTGACCTCGGCAACGGCCAGACCCTCGTTCAGGTCACCTCTTGGTACGACAACGAGAACTCCTACACCTCTCAGATGGTCCGCACCATCAAGTACTTCGAGAAGTTCGTTGCTTAGTTTAGCTTTTAGCGAATAGCTCGTTGAGCGTCTAAAAAAGGGCGCGGCCTTATAGGGCTTACACCCTAAGGTCGCGCCCTTTTTATAAGAAATCGTCTGCCGTAATGGGAGGCAGACACGTACGAAAGGTAGAAGCAAACATGGCCTTTACCAAGAAGACCGTCCGCGACATCGATGTCGACGGCAAGCGCGTTCTCGTCCGCGTTGACTTCAACGTGCCTATCAAGGATGGCGTCGTTGGCGACACCACCCGCATCAAGGCAGCCCTGCCCACTATCAACTATCTCGTTGAGCACAACGCCCGCGTCATCCTCATGAGCCACCTCGGTCGTCCCGAGGGCACTGGCTTCCAGCCCGAGCTCTCCCTCGAGCCTGTCGCCAAGAAGCTCGCTGAGCTCTCTGGCCTTGACGTTGCTTTTGTTGCCGACACGTATGGCGAGAAGGCTGCTGAGGCTGTCGCCGCTGTCGAGCCGGGTAAGGTCCTCGTTCTCGAGAACGTCCGTTTCGACAAGCGTGAGAAGAAGAACGATCCCGAGATCGCCAAGATCCTCGCTTCCTATGGCGACGTTTTCGTCCTCGACGCCTTCGGCACCGCTCACCGCGCCCAGGGTTCCGTTGTGGGCCCCGCCGATTACCTGCCTGCCGTCGCCGGCTTCCTGCTCGAGAAGGAGGTCGACACGCTGACTGGCATCTTCGCCGAGCCCGAGCGTCCCTTCGTCGCTATCGTCGGCGGTTCCAAGGTTTCCTCCAAGATCGGCGTTCTCGATCACCTCATCGACTCCGCTGACACCCTGATCATCGGTGGCGGTATGGCCTACACCTTCTTCCTGGCTCAGGGCCTGACCGTCGGTCAGTCCCTCAAGGAAGAGGACTGGGTCGAGCGCGCCGGTGAGATGCTCAAGAAGGCCGAGGAGAAGGGCGTCAAGATCCTGCTCCCCATCGACAACCGCGTTGCCGATCACTTTGGCGAGGACGCTGTCCCCGAGGTTGTCGCTTCCGACGCTATCCCCGACGATCGTGAGGGTATGGACATCGGCCCCAAGACCGAGGAGCTTTACGCCGAGGCCGTCAAGGGTGCCAAGACCGTGTTCTGGAACGGCCCCATGGGCGTCTTCGAGTTCGACAACTTCGCTCATGGCACCCAGGCTATCGCCGAGGCTGTTGCTGAGGCTGATTGCACCTCGATCATCGGTGGTGGCGATTCCGTCGCAGCTGTCAACAAGTTCAACCTGGCCGACAAGATGAGCTGGATCTCCACCGGCGGTGGCGCTTCCATGGAGCTCGTCGAGGGTAAGGCCCTGCCCGGAGTGGAGGCGCTTCTCGATGCCTAATCGCACCCTTCTTATCGCTGGTAACTGGAAGATGAACAACGACGTCGCCGAGGCCGCCAAGCTCGCCGACGAGCTGGCCCAGGCTCTGCCCGAGGTTCCGGCTGGCGTCGAGGTGCTCGTCTGCCCTCCGACCATTGACATCACCACGGTTCATGACCGCATTCAGGCTGCCCCCATCGCCCTCGGTGCACAGAACGTGTACTGGGAGGCCAAGGGTGCCTTCACCGGTGAGTCCTCTTGCGACATGCTCAAGTCCGCTGGCTGCACCTACTGCATCATCGGTCACTCCGAGCGTCGCGACTACTTCCACGAGACCGACGAGGATCAGAACAAGAAGGCCAAGGCTCTCGTTGCCGCCGGTCTTGTTCCCGTCTTCTGCTGCGGCGAGTCCCTCGAGGTCCGCGAGGCCGGCACCTATGTCGAGCACGTCGTGAACCAGGTCAAGGCTGGCCTTGCTGGTCTTGAGATCACCTGCCCCAAGCAGGTCGTCGTCGCCTACGAGCCCATCTGGGCCATCGGCACCGGCAAGACCGCTACCGCCGAGGACGCTCAGGAGGTCTGCGGCGCTATCCGTGAGACCCTCAAGGAGATGTTCGGCGAGGAGCTCGCCAACGGCATCCGCGTTCTCTACGGCGGTTCCGCCAAGCCCGGCAACATCGCCGAGCTCGTCGCCAAGCCCGACGTTGACGGCGCCCTCGTGGGCGGCGCTTCGCTCAAGGCTGCCGATTTTGCCTCTATGGTCGTCAAGGCAGGCGAGTAGGACATATGGCACAGCGTCATCTTCCTGCACTCCTGATCATCATGGACGGCTGCGGCCTGGCCCCGGCCGATGGTGAGAACGCCGTCGCCGCTGCCAAGACGCCCTTCCTTGATAGCCTGTACGAGAAGTATCCTCACACCACGCTCGGTGCTTCGGGCGAGGACGTGGGTCTTCCCGATGGCCAGATGGGTAACTCTGAGGTGGGTCACCTCAACATCGGTGCCGGCCGCATCGTGTTCCAGGAGCTTTCGCGCATCAACAACGCCATCAAGGACGGCTCCATCGCCAAGAACGAGGTCTTCGTCAAGGCTATGGACGATGTAAAGGCCGAGGGCAAGACTCTCCACCTCATGGGTCTTATGAGCCCTGGCGGTGTTCATTCTCACATGAACCACGTCGAGGCTCTGGTTAAGATGGCTGCCGAGCACGGTGTCAAGACCGTTCGCGTCCACGCCTTTATGGACGGCCGCGACGTCGACCCGCAGTCCGGTGCCGGTTACATGAGTGAGTTCTGCGCCTTCCTGGCCAAGATCTCCGAGGAGACCGGTTGCGACGCTCGCGTTGCCACCGTCTCGGGCCGTTATTGGGCCATGGACCGCGACAACCGTTGGGAGCGCATCCAGCGCGCCTACGACGTCATGGTCAACGCATCCGATGCCGATACCGACCCTGTTGCCGGTATCAAGGCCTACTACGAGAAGGATCAGCGCGGCGACGAGTTCGTCGAGCCCTTCGCTGCCCACAACGAGGGCATCCACGAGGGCGACGCGGCCATCTTCTTCAACTTCCGTCCCGACCGCGCCCGTCAGATGACCCGCGTGTTCACGGACAAGGAGTTCGATGGCTTTGAGCGCGAGCAGATCAAGCTTTCGCACTTTGTGACGATGACCGAGTACGACCCGACGTTTGACGTCGAGGTCGCCTTCCCCAAGACGTTCCCCGAGAACGTCCTGGCCGACGTTATCGCCGCCAATGGCCTGAAGCAGCTGCACACCGCCGAGACCGAGAAGTACGCCCACGTGACGTTCTTCCTCAACGGCGGCATCGAGGAGCCCAAGGAGGGCGAGGAGCGCGTGCTCGTCGCTTCCCCCAAGGTCGCTACCTACGATCTGCAGCCTGAGATGAGCGCTCCCGAGGTTACCGAGAAGCTTGTCGCCGCCATCAACGAGGATCGCGCTGATTTCTACATCGTGAACTTCGCGAACTGCGACATGGTTGGTCACACCGGTGTCTTCGACGCCGCCGTTAAGGCCGTCGAGGCTGTTGACGATGCCCTGTCCAAGGTTGTCCCGGCGATTCTCGCCAAGGGCGGCTTTGCGCTGATTACCGCCGACCACGGCAACGCCGATCACATGTTTGACGTTGCTTCCGACGGTTCCAAGCATCCGTTTACGGCTCACACCACCAACCGCGTCCCGTTCATCATCGTTGATGAGAAGGCCAAGCTCACCGGTATCGAGGACGGCCGTCTTTCCGATATCGCTCCGACCATGCTCACCATGGCTGGTATTGAGCCTTCCGCCGAGATGACGGGTCGCGTGCTCGCCACCGAGGCCTAAGAGAAAACGCCAAGCGTTTCTTTGAAGGGGGTTGTCCATATTCGGGCAATCCCCTTTTTTTGGTATTTCTGCCATATCTGCCCCGTCCCCAAATGGCAGGTGGGGGAGTGTCGGGGGTTGTGGTACAGTACTGGAGTTTGAATTGTTCTATTAAGGAGCTTATCTATGGGTCCGTTCCAGATTCTTCTGTTTGTCGTTTGGGCTGTCTCTGCCGTGGCGCTGACGATTCTCGTCCTGATGCATTCCGGTAAGGGCACCGGCGTTTCGGATATGATTGCTAGTTCGCTGTATAACTCCAGCTCTGCCACGGGCGTCATGGAGCAGAACCTCGATCGCCTGACGGTAATTATGGCCGTCGTTTTTGCCGTGTGCGTCGTCCTGTGCATGTTCTTCTTCCCGCAGGGCATCGTCGGCTACTAAGCACGAGCCGCATAAATATTTGAAAAGGGTTCCGTAAGTGCGGGACCCTTTTTGTTTACAGACTTGTAACAGAGTCAAAATATCCCCACATACTTCGCCCAACTAAAGAAATTCTCGACCGTTGACCGGAATTAGCCCCAAATCGTGCATAAAATGCGCTACTGTATTGCGAAACGTTGATCCGTTGTGCATAACCAGCCATAGCGGCGGGCGGCGTTTTGATGGTTCGGATCGGATTGTCTCGACATGTGTCCGACTGAACATTTCTTTGTCCTATCTCATAAGGAGGATGGCATGGCTGATTCTATGTTCCACCAGCCCGTTATGGGTCGTCGCGCCTTTGTTGGCGGCACCCTCGCTGCGAGCTCCATGGCTTTTCTTGCCGCATGCGGCAAGAAGGGCGGCGACGCTTCCGGTTCTGAGTCCGGTTCGACGCTGAACTTCTACATCAACAACCCGGTCTGCATCGACCCCTACAATGTCCAGGAGGACCAGGGCACTCAGGTCGAGTACCAGCTCTTTGATGCTCTGACCTCTTATGACGCCGAGAAGGGCGAGATCGTTCCGCTGGCTTGCGAGTCCTTTGAGGCCAACGACGACGCCACCGAGTTCACCTTCAAGATCAAGAAGGCCAAGTTCCACAACGGTGACGACGTTACCTCCAAGTCCTTCAAGCTCGGTTGGGAGCGTCTGGTCAACACCAAGTCGGCTATCGCTACCGAGTACGGCCCCTCCGAGGTCTCTTATCACCTTTCCATGGTCGAGGGCTATGACGACCTGCTTGCCGGTAACGCTACCGAGCTCAGCGGTGTTACTTGCCCCGACGATGAGACTCTCGTCGTCAAGCTGTCTTCTGCTTACGCCGACTTCCCCTTCGTCGCCTCTCACCCGGCTCTGGCCCCGGTTCCCGAGTGCGCCGAGTCCGATGTCAAGAGCTTCTATCTTGCACCGGTCGGTAACGGCCCGTTCATGATGGACGGCAAGTGGGAGGATGGTCAGGAGATCAACCTCAAGAAGTTCGACGATTACTATGGCGACAAGGCCAAGATCGATGGCATCCACTTCCAGGTCATCAAGGACATGGAGACTGCTTACAAGGAGTTCCAGGCCGGTAACCTCGATGTCTGCGACGTTCCCGTTGCTCAGATCGATGCCGCCAAGAAGGATCGCGGCGTGTCTAAGGACGGCTACACCATGGGTGACGGCGAGCGCATGCTGCTCGGCGCCGAGCCTTCCACGTACTATCTGACCTGCAACACCACGGCCGAGCCGTTCAACAACGCCGACCTGCGTAGGGGCATCTCCCTGGCCATCAACCGTGAGGCCATCTGCAAGACCATCTTCAAGGGTACCCGTACCCCTGCCGACGGCATTGTTCCTCCGGGCATCGATGGCTACAAGGAGGGCGCATGGGAGTTCTGCGCCTACGATGTCGACAAGGCTAACGAGTACCTCGACAAGGTCGCTCCCGCTGGCGCTAACGGGGATCGTGGCATTAGTGTGACCCTTTCCTACAACCAGGACGGCGGTCACAAGGAGATCATGGAGTCCATCATCGGCGACCTCGCCAAGGTTGGCGTTACCGCTGTCTCCGATACCCCTGAGTGGTCTGCCCTGCTCGAGCAGTATCAGAACTTTAACTATCAGTTCGGTCGTCTGGGTTGGATTGCCGACTACCCGATCATGGACAACTTCCTGTATCCGCTGTTCCACTCCGACTCCCTCGGTGGCGACAACCGCTCCGGTTACAACAATCCCGAGTTCGACGCCAAGGTCGACGAGGCTCGTACTATTGTTGACGACGAGGAGCGCGTCGCTAAGATGCAGGAGGCCGACGCAATGGTCGCTGCCGACTGCCCGGTCATCCCGGTGATGTTCTACACGCACACCATCGTCGGCTCCGATCGCATCAAGCACCTCTATGTCGATCCGCAGAAGCATGCCGATCTGGGTACCGCTGAGCTCGCCTAAGAGTTTGCAGCTTCCGTGAGGGTCAAGTATTTACGTAGACCTCATGGGAAACATACAGTTCTCCCTAACCTGGGGTAAACTGGCTGATGGTAATTTTGGGATGCCGGTCTGGCGATCGGCATCCCATTTAGGTTAATCCCTAGATAGGGGAGTGGTATGGGTAAGTACATCGTTAAACGTGTGCTTCAGTTCATCCCGGTGTTTTTGGGCGTTACGCTGATTCTGTTCGCCCTCCAGAATATCGTGCCGGGAGATCCGATCAAGCTGATCGGTGGAGACAAGGCTCTGTCCCCCGAGGTGGAGCTTCAGCTTCGCGTTCGCTATCACCTGGTCCAGTCGGACGAGGACGGCAACGCGATCCTTGACGAGAACGGCGACCCCGTTCAAACGTCGCTCGTAGACCGTTACTTGTATTACATGAACGGCCTGCTTCATGGCGATCTGGGCAATTCGTATCAGCGCAAGCTGCCGGTTACGGAAATCTTTGCCCAGAAGTATCCGTATACGGTCAAACTCGCCGCGTGCGCCATCGTGCTCGAGGCAATCATGGGTATCGGTGCGGGTATCATTTCGGCGGTTAAGCGTTATTCCTTCTGGGATATTTTGGTAACGCTCACCACGTCGATTCTCGTTGCCGTCCCGGCTTTCTGGCTCGGTATGTTGCTGCAGCTGTTCTTTGGCGTCATTCTCAAGGACGCCACGGGCGGTGCATTCTCCATGCCGATCTCGGGTGCCGGCGGTTCCAGCTCTCAGTATCAGGATTGGATGCACTATGTGCTTCCGACCATTACGCTGGCTTCGGTTTCGACCGCTTATGCCGCCCGCATTATGCGCTCGCAGCTGCTTGACGTCATGAACCAGGATTACATTCGTACGGCAAAGGCCAAGGGTCTCTCCAATCGTGCGATCATCATCAAGCATGCGCTTAAGAATGCACTCATCCCCGTCGTTACCTATATTGGTGTCGACTTTGGCGGCATGCTTTCGGGCGCCATCCTGACCGAGACGGTCTTTAACTGGCCCGGCATTGGCTATGAGGTCTATCGCGCCATTAGCATGCGTGACTGGCCCATCGTTATGGGCGGCGTTACGCTCATCGTCGTCGTCGTCATGGTGATCAACCTGCTCGTCGACATTAGCTATGCATTCCTCGACCCGCGCATCCGCCTTGGCGGTCCGTCGGATAAGGCCTAAGGGAGGTACGTCTCATGCAGGAAACTGATTCTCAGTCTCAGGAGCAGGCTACCGCCACCAAGGCCGCATCTGCTCCCGCCAAGTCCCGCACGCTGTGGGGTGACGCTTTTAAGCGTCTTCGTAAGAACAAGCTCGCCGTTATCGGTGTCTGCTGGATCATCATCGTCGTTGTGGTTGCCCTGACCGCAGATCTGTGGGCTAAGCCCTGGCTCGGTTCGCCGACGGCTTCCGATTCGACCACCATGGCCGAGACATCGCTACTGGCTCCGTGTGCCGAGCACCCGTTTGGCACCGATGCCCTTGGTCGCGACATCCTCGTCCGTGTTATCTACGGTGCACGCGTTTCGCTGTCCGTCGGCATCATGGCCACCGCCATCTCCACGTTGATCGGTCTGGTCATGGGCGCCCTGGCCGGTTTCTACGGCGGCATCTGGGATACGATCATCATGCGCTGTGCGGATATCTTCCTGGCGTTCCCGTACGTGCTGTTCGTCGTCGCCATGATCGCCGTTATCGGCCGTGGTCTTCAGAACGTCTTCATCGCCATCGGTATTCTCGGCTGGCCTTCGATTGCGCGCGTCTTCCGATCTGCAATCCTGACGGTCAAGGAAAACGACTATGTTGACGCTGCGCGCGCGATGGGTGCATCTGATGCTCGTATCGTCGTGCGTCACATCTTCCCGAACTCCGTCGCCTCCATCGTGGTCTACGCGACCATGAACATTGGTGGCGCCATTCTGACCGAGTCCGCTCTGTCCTTCCTCGGCATGGGCGTTATTCCGCCTACGCCTTCGTGGGGCTCCATGATTCAGGACGGTCAGCAGTATCTTCTGACCGCTCCCTGGATGATGATCATGCCCGGTCTGGCAATTCTCTCGACGGTGCTCGCCTTCACCCTTCTGGGTGACGGCCTGCGCGACGCTCTCGACGTCAAGATGAAGGACGCATAAGGATGAAGAAGAACAAGAACTATGTGGACCTGAAGGACCAGCCGGTTCCCGAGGGCCAGCATCTGCTCGAGGTCGATGACCTTAAGATGTATTTCCACACCGAGGATGGCGTCGTTCGCGCTGTCGACGGTGTCTCCTACACGCTCGATCGTGGCGAGACCCTGGGTGTCGTCGGTGAGTCCGGCTCTGGCAAGTCCGTGACTGCCATGACCATCATGGGTCTTATCTCGATGCCTCCGGGAAAGATTGAGGGCGGTGACGTTCGCTATCGCGGCCGCTCTATCCTCGAGATGACCGAGGAAGAGATGCAACACATTCGCGGCAACGATATCGCGATGATCTTCCAGGATCCAATGACCTCCTTGAACCCGGTCTATAAGATCGGCAAGCAGGTGGGCGAGGGCCTTCGTCTGCACCGCGGCTACTCCAAGCAGGAGGCGCTCAAGCGCGCCACCGAGCTTTTGGATCTCGTTGGCATTCCTGAGCCCGAGAAGCGAGTCAATGAGTATCCGCACCAGTTCTCTGGCGGTATGCGTCAGCGCGTCATGATTGCCATGGCCCTTGCCTGCGATCCCGATATTCTGATTGCCGACGAGCCCACGACTGCCCTGGACGTTACCATCCAGGCTCAGATTATTGAGCTTATGCAGGAAATGCAGGAGAAGAACGGCAACGCCATCATCATGATTACCCATGACCTGGGTGTTGTCGCCGATATGGCCGACAAGATCATGGTTATGTACGCCGGCCGTCCCGTCGAGTTCGGTACTGCTGAGGAAATCTTCTACGAGAGCCGTCACCCCTACACCTGGGGCCTTATCCGCTCCATCCCGGAGCAGGCCATCGATGAGAAGAAGCCGCTTACGCCGATTCACGGTAACCCGCCTTCGCTCATGAACCTGCCCGAGGGCTGCGTGTTCTCGCCTCGTTGCCCCTATGCGACCGATAAGTGCCGCAAGCAGCGCCCCGAGCGCGTTGTCACCGAGTCCGGCCACTATTCTGCGTGCCATTATTCCGGTGACCCCGAGTTCCTCAAGAACGCTCCTGATACGTCCCGTACGCGCAAGGATTCCAAGAAGGGAGGCGAGGCGTAAATGGCAGACAATAACGAGCGTACTCCGCTGTTGAAGGTCGAGCACCTTTCCAAGGAGTTCCCCGCAGAGTCCGGCATGTTCGCCAAGCGTTTTTCCAAGCGCGTCGTCTCTGCTGTAAATGACATCTCTTTTGAGATTTATCCTGGCGAGACCTTTGGTCTGGTTGGCGAGTCTGGTTGCGGCAAGTCCACGACGGGCCGCACCATCATGCGTCTGACCAAGCCGACTGCCGGTAAGGTGTTCTTCCAGGGCAAAGACGTTGCCGAGATGAGCAAGCATGAGATCAAGGACATGCGTCGCGAGATGCAGTTCATCTTTCAGGATCCCTATGCTTCGCTGAATCCTCGTATGACCATCGGCGAGATCGTTTCCGAGCCCATGACCATTCACGGCGTGGGTACCAAGGAGGAGCGCATCGAGCGTGTTCGCGAGCTTCTCGACGTCGTCGGACTCAACCCCGAGCACATCAACCGCTATCCGCATGAGTTCTCGGGCGGCCAGCGTCAGCGTGTCGGCATTGCCCGCGCTTTTGCGCTGAAGCCCAAGCTGATTATCTGCGACGAGCCGGTTTCCGCTCTGGATGTGTCCATTCAGGCCCAGGTTTTGAACTTGCTCAAGGAACTGCAGGACAAGTTCGGTACCGCGTATCTGTTTATCGCCCACGACCTGTCCGTCGTGCAGCACATCTCCGATCGCGTTGCCGTTATGTATCTGGGCAAGATGGTCGAGGTTTCGGACTGGAAGACGCTCTATAGCGAGCCTCATCATCCGTACACGCAGTCGCTGTTGTCTGCTGTGCCGGTTCCCGACCCGGATATCCAGAAGACCCGTAAGCGCATCATCCTTGCCGGCGATCCGCCGTCACCGCTGGATCCGCCGACCGGTTGCCGTTTCCACACCCGTTGCCCGATCGCGCAGGGTATCTGCTCTGAGAAGCTTCCCGAGTTTAAGGAGGTCGCACCGGGTCACTGCTGCGCCTGCCACTTCGCGGAGCCGTTCCCGATCAAGGAATCGCACATCGACCTCTAGTCGGTTGTACTCGTCCGGCCCCGCCCTGAAGTTACTTTTCAGAACGTCCTCGGACATGCAAGAAACCCCCGCTACGCACTTCGTGCGGCGGGGGTTTCTTGCGTCCTGCGGAATGTTCTGAAAAGTAACTTCAGGGCGGGCCCTGCGGTAACTCGGCAGGGAGAGTGCGATTCCCTGATCGCTCACTTAATCTAATAAGAAATTGAGTGAGGCCGGAGCGTTGGCTCCGGCCTCCCCGTATAAGGGCTCGGCAAAGCCGAGCCATCAAATTTGCATCAGCCCCTAGAACATGTTTGAGAACTGTGCCCCGAGTACATACCCCTAGGGCCGGAATGAGGTTGCTTTCCAACGCATTCCGCAGGGGGCGGCATTATTTTGTAGCGCGAAACGCGGATCAAAATAATGCCGCATGCCCGAGGACGCGTTGGAAAGCAACCTCATTCCGGCCCGAACAGGTCCATCTACCTGTACATTTACAAATTTGTAAACTTTTTTCAAAAAAGTGCTTGCACAGTTCTCGAATCATAGGTTATTATCTTCCTGGTTGAACGCGCGGGTTCAACAAAACGAACCGCGAATCAACAACATAGCATGTCGGAGTGGCGGAATTGGCAGACGCGCTAGCTTGAGGTGCTAGTGACCGCTTTTTGGTCATGCGGGTTCAAGTCCCGCCTCCGACACCATCGCATTTGAGAAGCCTCTTCGGAGGCTTTTTTGTTACCGATAGACGGTGAGGTTCACGATGGAAACGCTTGAGCGCAACGAGTGGGCAGACGTTGCCCAACTAGTCGAGATCACGAGCGATGCTGTCATCATCTGCGAGCTCGACGGAACCATTCTGCATGTGAATAATCGCTTACTTGGTTTGATGTGCGAGGAACGCGCCGACGTCATCGGTGGAGATGTTAAAGACGTTCTGTACTCATCCGCTTTTGAACGTGCGACGGAACATCGTCTGCCATTTGAAACTGATGGCTCCGAGAACGAACTGATGCTCAAGCTGAGTGACGGCTCTTTTATCCCCGTCTTGGTTCGCGCAGGCTCCGTAACGCCTCCACGTATCTTTGGGCGCAGCGCGCCACGTGTCCTGGTGGCACTTCACAGTATTGAGGAACAGTATTCTCACGACCGTCAACTCAAGCGTGCGTTATCGGAGCTTAGAGTGACAAATAAGCGTCTCTCTGGCACGCTCTCGGTCATTATGAGCACTGTGGGCTCCGATGAGCTACCCGGCCTGCTTGATACCGTTTTAAATCAGCTCGTCGGAACGCTCGATGCTTCTGGAGCTGCGATTTATTTTTCGGAGAGCGGTGGCTTTAAGCTCCGCGGTGTTTCTAAGGAGCTTGAGGATAGCTATTTGCCCGAGTTTATGCCGTATGGCGCGGGCATCCCGACGTACGTGCTTCGCGAGTCGCGCGCTTGCCGTCTGTCGATTCAGCAGGACCTTGAGGGCGATCGTGTCGCCTCGGGCATGTTTATGGATTTGGACAATCGTTCTAAGCACCTGTTGCGCGTGCAGGATATGCCTCCGTACCGCAGCGAGATCTGTCTTCCCGTTTTTTACGGTACGCAGATCCTTGGCGTGCTGGAAGTTGGCTGGAAACGCCCCCAGGCACCGCTCGCCTATGACGTTAATGTACTCGAGGTCATTTGCGATTACCTGTCTATACAGCTGGTCGGCATGGCATCGAGCCTTCGCTCTCGTCGCACGGCCGAGCTTGGCCGCTCGCTTAATGTGCTTCGGGATGAGTTGTTTGCCTATCTTGATGATCCTGTTGCCGCCTCGCGTGCGGTGTCGGCCGAAATTTGCGCCGTGCTCAATTGCCATTTCTGTCCCGTGGAGTATGACGCTAGTCTGGACGCCTACGTCATAGATTTTGAAGGCGGCAGTCGCGTTGCTTTGCCTGACGATCCCGAGAAGCTTTTCTTTTCCACGACGGCGCCAGCGGCACGTCTGGGGGCTGGCCCTGATGGCTTTGGGGCGTCTGTTTTGGGCGGCACGAGTGCCGAGGACCTTAAACACGTCCGTATAACTCGCGTTGACGAATCGATGCCTATGGGAGGCTGGCTTAGGGCGCATGGTCTACCTTGCCAAGGTCTCTACGTCGACACCGGCATCGAGGCGGGGCGCCCGCGCTCTGAGGGTGATGGCAAGCACAGCAGCGACGCAATTGTCCCTGCTTCTGTTGCGAAGGGCCCGACGACGCGCGCGCTGCTGCTTCGTGATGGCAGCCAAGAGCCGATTGATGACCTTGAATATGACTACTTGGTGCACTTGGCGCATGACTTTGAACTGATCTACGAAGGCGAATCTCAAAAGCGCGAGGAGCGCCATATCGCTCAGACCCTCCAGATCGGCATGAGAAATTCCCTGGGGGATGTTCCGGGTATCGCAACCGATTCGGTGTACCTGTCGGCCACGAACTCGGCGTTGGTCGGCGGCGATTTCTATACGCTCATCCGACTTCCCGACGACTGCGCCGTCATGATTCTGGGTGATGTGTCTGGCAAAGGCATTGAGGCCGCATCGATGTCCGCGCTCGTCAAGACGGCCCTGACGGCATATGCCTGGGAGGGCGCTGGCCCGGCCCGCATGGCGCGCTCCCTTAACAGCATGCTCATGGGCTTTTCGAGGGTCGAGACGTTCGTGACGGCCTTTATCGCCAAGATTGACCTTAAAGCCGGACGCGCAACGTATTGTTCGGCGGGCCATCCTCCGACCATGGTCATCAGGCCAGAGTCGATGCCGCTGGGCGGCGGCGAGGCCCGTGGGGGAGAGGTCGAACTGCTTGGATGCCAATCGGGCGTAATCGGTGCATTCGAAGGCATGGTGTACGAGACGGGTGCCTTTACGTTCGCCCCCGGCGACATGCTCTTTATGTATACGGATGGAACGATTGAGGCCCGTGACCGCACCGGAGCATTCTTTGGCGAGCAGCGCTTGCGCGACCTTCTGCTTTCTGTTTCGGGGGAGGGCGTGTCGGGCATTTGCGGCAAGGTCTTGGGCGAGCTCGACCGATTTACCGAATCGGCGCTGGACGACGACATTGCATTGGTGTCCCTTGAGTTTTTACGGGGTCGTTCATAGACGACGCTGGACGGGCTGAATCCGCACGGTTGGGGAAACAAATGCATCGAGTGGGCTTTTTTGGGGAACCATGGTCGTATGAATGAGTGGAATGACATAGCGGTTTTGACGCCACCGGGCGATATCGACATCGCCACGGTGCCTGCGCTGCGTCGGCGGTTGGATGCTTTGGTTGACCGCGGCGTGCGTCGTGTCGTCATCAACTGTCAGGCTGTTGGCTTTATCGATTCGACGGGCTTGGCATTCCTGCTTACGCGCGCTCGTGAGCTCATGAGGCGAGAAGGCCTGCTTTCGCTCGTCAATGCATCAGGCGAAGTTGTTCGCTTTTTGGAGATTGCTCGTCTTGTCGATATCCTTCATGTCGCGGGTCCGGCACGGGAGTCTATTCCCGCCATTCCGGTGGGGGAGCTGCCTCGCTGGAGTAAGAGCGTCGAGGTCCGTCAGGGTATCGAGAATCTTCCATACTACCGACATCACATCGCCGAACTCCTTGAATCGCTTCCGTTGCGCCGCGACGAGCGCTACGATGTCGCATTGGCGTCGGGGGAGGCACTGGGTAATGCCTATGACCATGCGGGCGGTGTCGGGTGCGTCCTGACGGTTCAGGCCTATGGCGATCGCGTTGTGGTTGAGGTGCTTGATCGAGGTGCCGGCTATTCTATCGATAAAACGAGCGAACCGGTCGCATCCGAGGAGCGCGGCCGTGGTATCAAGCTTATGCGTATGCTCGTCGATAACGTGGAGGTTGCGCGTCGTACAGACGGCGCCGGCACGCGCGTGCAGATGGTGAAGCTGTTTAGCGGAGCGCTCGAATCGTGTGCCTAGCCAATCGCTTTGGCGCGTTTAGCTACCGAGAACATGCGGCAGACAACTTTTTTGAAAAAAGTACTTGCGTCTTTTGGACAACTCGCGTAAATTAATAACCCGCAAGCGGACATGGCTCAGTTGGTAGAGCACAACCTTGCCAAGGTTGGGGTCGCGGGTTCGAGCCCCGTTGTCCGCTCCAAACGCAACAGCCCGACTACTACGGTAGCCGGGCTTTTTTTGTACCTATCTCCTAGGCTCGAACCCGAGAGGGGGCGAGCGTTTTGGGTCGTGGCTGTGGCGTTGTTTGCCGCGAATGTCCGCTTTGGGCGTATCATCGTGGGCATCTCGCATAACCTCGTTGCAAGGGAGATACGCCCCATGGCTACAGAAAAGTCTTCTTCGCGCTCATGGATGTCCGATGCCGCGATCTATCAGATCTACCCGCGCTCGTTTAAGGATTCGACTGGTTCGGGTCTGGGCGATATCGCGGGCATTACCCAGCAGATGGACTATCTTGAGCGGCTGGGTATCGAGGCCATCTGGCTGAGCCCGTTTTACCCTTCGCCTCTTGTCGATGGCGGCTATGATGTGGCGGACTACTGCGATGTCGACCCACGTCTCGGCTCGCTTGACGACTTCGATGACATGATCGCTGCGGCTCACGCGCGCGGCATCAAGGTCATCGTCGACATCGTGCCCAACCATTCATCCAACCAGCACCCCTGGTTCAAAGCCGCTCTTGCCGCCGGCCCTGGATCGCCCGAACGCGCCCGTTATATCTTCCGCGATGGTCGCGGCGAGCATGGCGAGCTGCCTCCCACCAATTGGAATGCCAACTTTGGCGGCCCCGCATGGACGCGTGTTGCGGACGGTCAGTGGTATCTGCACATGTTTACGCCCGAGCAGCCGGACTTTGACTGGTCATGCCCTGAGGTTCACGCGCTCTTTTGCGACGTCCTGGCGTTTTGGAGCGATCGAGGCGTCGACGGCTTTCGCATTGATGTGGCGCAGGGTCTCGCCAAGGATCTCGACCGCGATGACCTCGACCGGTGGCATCTCGCCGAGGGCGATGACATGGTTGACGACGGCACCCATCCGCTGTGGGACCGCAATGAGGTCCACGAGATCTATCGCGAGTGGCGCCGCGTGTTCGACCGCTATAATCCGCCGCGCAGTGCCGTTGCCGAGGCGTGGGTGCTGCCCGAGCGCCAGTATCTCTACGCGCGTCCCAGCGAGCTTGGCCAGACATTCAACTTTGAGTTTGCCAAGGCCACTTGGACCTATGATGACATGCACACTGCAATCGAGAAGGGCTTGAAGGCAGCCGTCGAATCCGATTCCGCCTCGACCTGGGTACTCTCCAACCACGACGTGCCGCGCGTGGCGACACGCTATGCCCTGCCGCAAATCAAGGCGACGCGCTACCATCAGATTGCGCTCGACTGGCTCTTACGCGACGGGTCGTCTTATGACGAGGACCGTGAACTCGGCGAGCGCCGCGCGCGGGCGGCCCTTTTGCTTGAACTGGCGCTTCCGGGCTCGGCATACGTGTATCAGGGTGAGGAGCTCGGCCTTTTTGAGGTGGCTGATATCCCGTGGGCTGCACTCGAAGACCCTACTGCGACCAATACGCACGGACCGAAGCGTGAGAAGGGGCGCGACGGCTGTCGTGTGCCCCTGCCGTGGGTGGCGGCGGACGATCCCGCGCATGGCGGATCGTTTGGGTTTTCGCCGGCAGACGCCGATGCGGCGCCCCATCTGCCGCAGCCTGCATGGTTTTCCGATTATGCTGCCGATAGGGAAGAAGTGGCCCCGACATCGATGCTTGCGCTCTATCGTGACGCCCTCTGGCTGCGGCGCAAGCTGCGCGGGTGCGCCAACGATCTTGCGTGGCTCGATCTTGACGGGCGCACCGGTCTTGCGGATGGTGCCGAGGGCGCTGAAGGCGGCGTCATCGCCTATCGCCGCGATAACGGCTGGGCGTGTGTGACGAACTTCGGTGCAGCACCCGTGGAGCTGCCGGCGGGCAGGGTCCTGCTCACCTCATCACCGCTTGCAGACGGCAGGCTCGCGCAGGACAGCTCTGCCTGGATCATGCTCGGTGAGATGTAGGGGTCTCTTGCGGCGAGATTGCGTTTGCCCGCGCCTTCCGTGGTGGCTGATGTCTTCGCGAGGTTCGCGAGGGCGTTGCAAAACTTTTTAAAAAAAGTTCTTGCATAGGATGCGGGCATCACGTAAGATTAATCCTCGTAAGCGGACATGGCTCAGTTGGTAGAGCACAACCTTGCCAAGGTTGGGGTCGCGGG
>OLFY01001916.1_pt1 | contig 23318 bp, 19 predicted proteins | sample 1605611 | NCBI WGS metagenome assembly OLFY01 (sample SAMEA3888923, study PRJEB22519) | human gut metagenome | biome: human gut; feature: human-associated habitat; material: faeces | place: Denmark | collected 2011
GTAAAGCTTTATCTCTTCGCCAGAGGCTCCCCTCGCTAGGGGAGCTGTCGAGCGATAGCGAGACTGAGAGGTTGTTCCTACGCTGAAAGATACCTACGGAATAAGGGAAATGGAGAGTTTTGCTATGACTGAGTTCAAGCCCATCAAGGAAGGCAAGGTCCGCGAGATCTACGACAACGGCGACAGCCTCATCATGGTCGCCACCGACCGCATCTCTGCATTCGATGTTATCTTAAAGAATAAAGTCACCAACAAGGGCAAAGTGCTGACCCAGATGAGCAAGTTCTGGTTCGACTACACCCGCGACCTGCTGCCCAACCATATGCTGAGCGTGGACGTGAAGGAGATGCCCGAGTTCTTCCAGCAGCCCCAGTACGAGGGCCGCAGCATGATGTGCCGCAAGCTGACCATGCTGCCCGTCGAGTGCATCGTCCGCGGCTACATCACCGGAAGCGGCTGGGCCAGCTACCAGAAGACCGGCAAGGTCTGCGGCATCCAGCTGCCCGAGGGCCTGAAGGAGTCCGAGAAGCTGCCCGAGCCCATCTACACCCCCTCCACCAAGGCTGAGATCGGCGACCACGACGAGAACATCTCCTACGAGCAGAGCATCGACGTGCTGGAAAAGCTGTTCCCCGGCAAGGGTGAGGAGTACGCCACCAAGCTGCGCGACTACACCATCGCTCTGTATAAGAAGTGCGCTGAGTATGCCCTCTCCCGCGGCATCATCATCGCCGACACCAAGTTTGAGTTCGGTCTGGATGAGGAGGGCAACGTCATCCTCGGCGACGAGATGCTGACCCCCGATTCCTCCCGCTTCTGGCCGCTGGAGGGCTACGAGGCCGGCCACGGTCAGCCCTCTTTTGATAAGCAGTTCGTCCGCAACTGGCTGCTGGCCAACCCCGACAGTGATTATGACCTGCCGCAGGACGTCATCGACAAGACCATCGCCAAGTATGAGGAAGCCTACGAGATGCTGACCGGCAAGAAGCTGTAAGCACTTCCATAAATTCAACATCTGCCGCCCGCTTTGTGGAAAACGAAGCGGGCGGTTTTTGTGCGGAAAAGTTTTTCCTCTTGAACGGCGCAGTGGGCAGTGTTACAATAACACAAGTAATGGGCAGAGAAACGGCCCTTTGTGTGAGAAGAGAGTGCCGCGCGGACGGCGAAAGGAAACAGTCAAATGGAGATCAGCACGCGGGAAAAGACCTTGCAGATCGTCAGTCGATACGTTATCATCACCCTGAGTATCAGCATCATGACCATCGGCGTATACTTCTTCAAATTCCCCAACAACTTCGTCTTCGGCGGCGTGACCGGCGGCGCGGCCCTTGTGGCAAAGCTCACGCCCCTGTCGGCCTCAGCTTTTTCATCCTGCGCCAATATCCTCCTGCTCATTCTGGGCTGGATATTCCTCGGCAGGGATTTTGCCATCAGCACCGGCTGGGCTACCGTCGTCATGACGGCAGAGCTGGCCCTTTTTGAAAAATATGTCCCCCTCAGCGGCCCCCTGTCCGACCAGCCCATGCTGGACCTGGTCTTCGCCATCGCCCTGCCCGCCATTGCGTCGGCTCTGCTCTTCAACGTGGGCGCGTCTTCCGGCGGCACCGATGTCGTCGCCCTCATCCTGAAAAAATACGCCCATATGAAGAACACCGGCGAGGCGCTTTTTATCACCGACCTCGCCATGGTGCTGGCAGCCTGCTTCGTCTTCGACCTCTACACCGCTCTCTACTCTTTCGTGGGTCTGACGGTCAAGAGCCTCGTCGTCGATGCCGTTCTCGAGCAGATGAAGATGTGTAAGGCCATCCTCATCATCTGCGACGACAAAGACCCCATCTGTGACTTCGTCATGCGCAAGCTGGTGCGCGGCGCGACCTATACGCCCTGCTACGGTGCCTATACCGACCGGCCTCACTACATGATCTATACGACCCTCACCCACCGCGAGGCATTGCAGTTGCAGGCATTTATCCATAAGGAAAACCTCAACGCCTTTATCTCGATGCTCAGCACCACCGAGGTGTTCGGCAAGGGCTTCAACCACGCATAAACAGAATCGAACCTTACAGGGCACCTTCGTTGATCTGATTGGACGGCGAGGGTGTCTTTTTATCTGCGTTTTTGCCACTCAGCTCTTCGCGGAGCAGCTTGGTCAGGGCCAGCGTCGCCTTGGAGCGGTAGTCGGTGGTGGGGGAGAGCAGGGCCAGCCGGAGGTAAAGCCCCTGCGACCCCAGCGAGAGATAGACGACATCCGGCTCTTCGACGATGCAGGAGCGGTAGGTGAAAGCCAGAGCAAGGCCAACCCGTGCCATGGATGCGGCAAATGCGGCGGTGATGTTGTCGTGCTTCGATTTCAGTCGCAGGCCGTAGGCTTCGAACGCACTTCGGATCAGGTGACCCAGCATGGTATCCTTGCCGCTGAGGATGCACTCATGGCGGGTGACTTCCTCCATCGAGACGCGGAGCCGCCCGGTCTCGTCCATGCGGGCCTGCTGTAAGATCGGGTGGTCTTTGGTGGCGACCAGCAGCACCTCGTCCCGGTAGAGGTATTCCATCTGGATGCCCTCGGTGCTGACGATGGGGTAGGCGGAGAGCGCAAGGTCCAGCTCGCCCTCCCGGATCTTCTCCACCAGATTCATGCTGTTGCCCTCGTAGATGTTGATGGTAGCCCGAGGGTTCTGGTCGTAGAATTTTTTCAGGATGGGCGGGATGACATAGCTGCCGCGGAAGGAGCTGACCCCGAAGAACACGGTGCCGCCGACGGTGTTCTCGTTGTCCCAGAACTCCTGCTGGGCCTGCTGGTACTCTTTTAAGATGTGCTTAGCGTGACTCAGAAAAACCTTGCCGGAAGGGGTGGGGCGGATCCCCTTGTTGGTGCGCACGAAGAGGGGGGAGCCAAGCTGCGCCTCGAACTGGCGCAGGAATTGGCTCAGGCTGGCCTGCGCGATGTACAGCCGCTCGGCGGCTTTCGAGATGCTTTGCTCTTCGGCAAGGGCGTTCAGATAGTATAGTTCGCGGAGATCCATGACAATTCCTCCAAAAACGACAGAAATTTCTTTTTTTCTATCGGTTTTGCCTATAGGGGCTATTATAAAAACAGGACTTTTCCAATCGCAGAAATGATTATATACTAAAATCACCAGAACTTCAACTGCAGATGAGGATTCTTTTGTACAGGATCATGATGGAAAAGAGGTAAAACATGAGCGTATATCCAATGAAGGGCGTTATTGATATGCACGTCCACACCAATCCGGATCTTCGACTGAGAGCGTATGACGATCTGGAGCTGACGGATGCCGCGGTCAAGGTGGGCGCAAGAGCCATTGTCATCAAGACCCATCAGGGTACGACGATGGATCGGGCTTATCTGTGCAACCGTTATAACAAGATCGTCCATGGCGACAGGGACTTTACCATGTTCGGCAGCATCACCCTGAACCATCCGGTCGGCGGCCTGAATCCGGCGGCGGTCGAGGTCGCGCTGAAGCTGGGAGCCAAAGTGGTCTGGCTGCCGACCCAGCACGCCCAGAACCATCTGGCAAAGTTCGGCAAGAACCCGGACGATGGCGTGAAGGTGACCGAGAATGGAAAAATTGTTCCCGAGATGAAGGACATCTTCCAGCTGGTCAAGGATTATGACGCAGTACTCGGCACGGCGCATATTTCCCCCGAAGAGAGCTTCATCGTCTGCGATGCAGCCCGCGCTGCCGGTGTCAAGAAGCTGGTCGTCACCCATCCGGAATGGTGGGTCGTCGACATGAGCATCGAAGACCAGAAACGGATCGTCAAGGATTACGATGTTCTGCTGGAACGCTGCTATGCACAGAACATGGGCGGCGGCAAGTACAAGAGCAATCTGCCCGAAAACCTCGAGGTCATCCGTGAGGTCGGCTATAAGAACGTGCTCATCAGCACAGACGGCGGTCAGACCGAGAATCCTCACTGGGAGATCGCGATGCAGCAGTATCTCCAATATCTGTCGGATCATGGTGTGCCGGACGAGCAGATCTATTATATGTCGCACACCATTGCGGCAGGCTTGCTCGGCATCGAGTAACGCCGAAGAAGTGGAATAAGGAGGATGTTCCATGCAAAGTGCTGTTATTATCGCTGCCATCGCACTGGCAGTCTTTCTTGGCTATAAAACCAAGATCAATACGGGTTTCTTCTGCATTGTATTTGCATATTTTATCGGCTGTTTCTGGCTGGATCTCAAGCCGAAAGCTCTGATTGCATTCTGGCCGACGAACACGATGTTCGTCATCATCTCTGTTTCGTTGTTCTATAATGTTGCAGCAGCCAATGGCACGCTGGAAAAGATTTCCCGCTCGCTGCTGTATGCCTGCCGTAAATTCCCGGGAATGCTGCCATATGCACTGTTCGCCGTTGCTGTCATCCTGTCGGTCATGGGTGCAGCATACTTCACGGTTCTGGCATTCCTCGCTCCCATCACGCTGCTCATCTGCGAAGAGTCCAAGATGGACAAGCTGACCGGTGCAGTCGCCATCAACTGCGGCGCATTGGCGGGCGGTGATTTCCCGACGGCTGCGCTTGGCGTTATCTTCCGTGGTCTGATGGACAGCTCCTATGAGGCAGCTCCCGAACTGGAAGCCATTGATTCTTTCGTGACCTGCCTGAAAATGTTCGGTCTGGCAGTCCTGTTCTCTCTGATCCTCGTTACGATTTTCCGTTTTGCACTGCCTGCAAACCGCAACATCGGCAAAGATATCAAGTTTGAAAAACCGGAAGCATACACCACCGCACAGAAGCAGACGCTCTATCTCATGGTCGCGATGATGGCAGTCGTTCTGGTTTTCCCGCTGCTCAAGCTGCTGATTCCCGGCAATGCGGTCATCAAGCTGGTTGCAGGAAAGATCGACGTCGGCTTGGTCGCATTCGTCTTCGCTGTCATTGCGCTGCTGATGAAGCTTGCTCCGCAGAAGGAGATCATCGCTCGTGTTCCTTGGAATACTATCCTGATGATCGCCGGAGCTGGTATGCTGATCGCCGTTGCAGTTGAGGCTGGAACCATTGACCTGCTGTCCAACTGGATCGGCAGCAACGTTCCGACCTTCCTGGTTCCGATCGCATTCAGTCTGGTCGGCGCAATCATGAGCTTCTTCAGCTCTACCACCGGTGTTGTCTGCCCGGCTCTGTTCCCGCTGATCCCCGGTCTGTCCGCAACGACGGGTCTGGGCGCGGCCAATCTGTTCACCTGCACGGTTCTCGGCGCGCAGAGCAGTGCAATCAGCCCCTTCTCTTCCGGCGGTTCCCTGATTCTGGGTTCCTGTGGCAATGAGGAAGAGCGCAGCAGCCTGTTCAACCGTCTGCTGTTCGTCGCAACGCCTATCAGCATCGGTGTTGCAGCTATATTCAACCTCATCGTTTCTATGGTTCTGTAAAAGTCTGATTCACTCCGGGGAGGGGAGGCTCCCCTTTTCCGGAGTGCCTTTTTGAGAGAGTATAAGAACGCAAATGTGCGAAAAATGGAGAGTACCATGCTGAAATTATACGATAACGGTATCTACCTCGTAAACGGCGAGACCATCTGCTCCTGCCCTGAGGAAGTGGCCCAGAAGACCGGCCGCATCGTGGACGCAAAGGAAGCTGAGAAAGGCACTATGGCCTACGGTATCCTGCAGGCCCACAACAAGAGCGGTGATCCTGACCAGCTGCAACTGAAGTTCGACTCGATGACCAGCCACGACATCACCTATGTCGGTATCATCCAGACGGCCCGCGCTTCCGGCATGAAGCAGTTCCCGCTGCCCTATGTCCTGACCAACTGCCACAACAGCCTCTGCGCTGTCGGCGGCACCATCAACGAGGACGACCACAAGTTCGCCCTGTCCGCCGCTCATAAATACGGCGGCATCTACGTCCCTACCAACATGGCCAACATCCACAGCTACAACCGTGAGACCATGGCCGGCGGTGGCAAGATGATCCTCGGCTCCGACTCCCACACCCGCTACGGTGCACTGGGCACCATGGCGGTCGGCGAGGGCGGCGGCGAGCTGGCCAAGCAGCTTCTGGGCCGCACCTATGACTTCGCTCGTCCGCAGGTCATTGCCATCTACCTGACCGGCAAGCCCCGCCCGGGAATCGGTCCCCACGACGTGGCTCTGAGCATCTGCGGTGCCGTCTATAAGAAGGGCTATGTCAAGAACAAGGTCATGGAGTTCGTCGGCCCCGGCATTGCTGGCCTGCCCATCGAGTATCGCAACGCCATCGACGTCATGACCACCGAGACCACCTGCTGGTCCTCCATCTGGGTCACCGATGAGGAGACCCAGCGTTACTACACCATCCACGGCCGTCCGCAGGACTTCAAGAAGCTGCAGCCTGCGGAGGTGGCTTACTACGATGGCTGCGTCTACATCGACCTGAGCACCATTGAATCCACCATCGCTATGCCGATGCACCCCTCCAACACCTACACCATCCACGAGCTGCAGGCCAACGCTGCCGACATCCTGCACGCTGTACAGGAAGAGGCCAACAAGCAGATCAAGGGTGCCAAGATGAATCTGGACAGCAAGTTCCACGATGGTGCCATCTGGGTCGATCAGGGCGAGATCGCAGGCTGCGCCGGCGGCACCTTCGACAACATCTGTGCCGCTGCCGACATCCTGCGGGGTCAGAGCTGCGGCAACGGTGCCTTCACCCTAAGCATCTATCCGGGTTCTATGCCCGCCCTGAGCGAACTGCTCAAGAATGGCCGTGCCAACGATCTGGTCAACGCCGGTGCCATCATGCGCGAGTGCTTCTGCGGCCCCTGCTTCGGTGCAGGCGACTGCCCGGCCAACGGCGAGTTCTCCATCCGCCACACCACCCGCAACTTCCCGAACCGCGAGGGTTCCAAGCCGGGCGAGGGTCAGATGGCTGCCGTTGCCCTGATGGACGCCCGGTCCATCGCGGCCACCGCAGCCAACGGCGGCAAGCTGACCGCTGCCACCGATCTGGACGTGGAGTATACGAACCCTGAGTACCACTACAACGCCTCCCTGTACGAGAAGCGCGTTTACAACGGCTGGGGCCATGCCGAACCGGATGCCGAGCTGCGCTTCGGCCCGAACATCAAGGACTGGCCCGAGATGCCTGCCCTGACCGACGATCTGCTGGTCAAGGTCTGCTCCTACATCACCGACCCCGTCACCACCACCGACGAGCTGATCCCCTCCGGTGAGACTTCTTCCTATCGCTCCAACCCCGAACGTCTGTCGGAGTTCGCTCTGAGCCGCCGTGACCCCCAGTACGTGGGCCGCAGCAAGGTCATGCGCCAGATCGAGCGCGACCGCGAGGCGGGCAAGGCCCTGCCCGAGGAAGTCCTGAACGTCTATGCTGCCCTGACTAAGGCTGGTGTGAAGAACGATCCCGCCAATACCGACATCGGCTCCACCATCTTCGCCAATATGCCCGGCGACGGTTCCGCCCGTGAGCAGGCCGCTTCCTGCCAGCGTGTCATGGGTGCATCCGCTAACTTTGCCAAGCAGTACGCCACCAAGCGTTACCGCTCCAACTGCATCAACTGGGGCATGACGCCCTTCCTCGTAGAGAACCCCGAGGTGTTTGAACTGGGCGATTACATCTTTGTGCCCGGCATCCGCGAGGCAGTTCTCGAGAACAAGGCCAGTTTTACTGCTTACGCCGTCAAACCGGACGGCACCGTGACTGCCTTCCCGGTCTCCACCGGTGCCCTCACCGAGCCGGAGCGTCAGATCATCGCCGACGGCTGCCTCATCAACTACTATCGGAACAACCAGTAAGCAACCATTCTCCCAGAGAATGCTTCAAGATTGGATCTGACGATTTTACAAACGGCCGGTCTTAAGGTATCATAGTTTCAGAGTCGGTCTGCTGCTCTCCGAAACCGGGAAACGGTGGATCGGCATTGTGGTGGCTCGGAAACTATGCCAAAATGGAATATGTCTTGTGTACAAGAGAAATTTTTGGCGATTCTTAACGAATATTAAGATGGACGCTATGCCTTTTGTAAGATTGTCCGATTATGATAGAACCATCAGGAGCGGCGCAGTGAGGCGCTGCTCCGCAAGTACGGTATAACGATTGAAGAAACCACCTGCCAAGGAGGAAAAAAGCATGGAGATCAAGAAAGCAGCCACGGCTGGCACTCTGGAATCCAGCGACTGCATGGTGACCGTCGAGCCGGGTGAGGGTAAGATCGATTTCTCCCTCGAAAGCTCTGTCATCCATCAGTACGGCAACCAGCTGCGCAAGGTCGCACTGGAGACCCTGAAGAATCTGGACATCGACAACGTCCGCATCACCATCGTGGACAAGGGCGCACTGGACTGCACCCTGAAGGCCCGCATCGAGGGCGCGGTGTTCCGCTCTGTTGACCAGTATGAGAATCTGCCTTGGGGAGGTGCCATTCGATGAATAATCCGAACAAGAAGCGCCTGCGCCGCACGATGATGTTCCTGAATGCGCAGAAGCCCGGCCTCATCAAAGACCCTTACATCTATAAGGCCGACTCCCTGATGCTGGACCTCGAGGACGCTGTCGCCGAAAACCAGAAGGATGTCGCCCGTTTCAGCCTGTATCACGCCCTGAAGACCGTGGATTACCGCGGTGCAGAGCGGGTCGTCCGTATCAACGGTCTGGACACTCCCTACTGGCGTGAAGACATCCGTGCCTGTGTGGCCGGCGGCTGCGATTCCATCCGCATCCCCAAGACCGAGCACGCTGAGGATGTCCACCGCGTGGCTGCTGCCATCGCCGAGGACGAGAAGACCTATGGCCGTCCTGAGGGCGAAGTCCTCATCATCGCCGCTCTGGAGTCTGCCCGCGGCGTGATGAACGCTCTGGAGATCTGCGAGAGCGATGAGCGCCTGTTCGGCATCGCACTGTCCGGCGGCGACTACACCAAGGATCTGCAGACCCACATCACCGGCACCGGCATCGAGCTGATGGGTGCCCGCCAGCAGATGATCATTGCCGCCCGCGCAGCAGGCGTGCAGTGCTTCGACACCGTCTTCACCGACCTGAAGGACATGGACGGCTTCCGCAAGGACGTCGAGAACATCCACCTGATGGGCTTCGACGGCAAGTCCATCATCAATCCTCGTCAGATCCCCATCGTCCACGAGATCTTTACTCCCACCCAGAAGGACATCATCTTCGCTGAGAAGGTCGTCAAGGAAATCGACTCCAAGAAGGCACTGGGCATCGGCGTCTTCACCGTTGACGGCAAGATGATCGACATCGCCTTCTACGACGGCGCAAAGCGCACCATCGATCTGGCAAAGGCATCCGGCGTGTATAAGGGGGATTTGTAATTATGTTGAACGCAGTCGGCAGAGAAATTCCCGAAGAGATCCTCGAGCGCACCGGCAAAGAGGTCTTCCAGGGCAACAATTATAAAGACGGCAAGGCTTTCCAGAAGGCCAGCCCGAAGGTCACCCCCGTGATGCGCAATGACCACGACAAGATGGTCAAGGACATCCACGAGGCCCTCGTCAAGTGCAATGCCCACGACGGCATGACCGTCTCCTTCCACCACCACTTCCGCGAGGGCGACCTCGTGGTTTGCATGGTCATGGAAGAGATCCACAAGATGGGCTTCAAGAACATCACCCTGAGCGCAAGCTCTCTGGGCAAGGCTCATGACGCCCTCGTCCCCATGATCGAGGACGGCACCATCGTCAACATCGAGTCCTCCGGCGTCCGCGGCAAGATCGGCGATGCCATCTCCCACGGCAAGCTGAAGGGTCTGGCTACCATGCGCAGCCACGGCGGCCGTGTCCGCGCCATTGAGACCGGCGAGACCCATGTGGACATCGCCTTCATCGGCGCACCCTCCTGCGACGAGTACGGCAACTGCTCCGGTATGGGCGGCAAGACCAACTGCGGTGTCCTGAGCTATGCTTACGTGGACGCTGAGATGGCTGACTATGTCGTCGCTGTCACCGATTGCCTCGTGGACTACCCCAACTACCCCGCAGAGATCAACCAGACCAAGGTGGATTACGTCTGCGTCGTGGACCAGATCGGCATCCCCGAGAAGATCGCTACCGGCGCTGCAAAGCCCACTACCGACCAGCGCAAGATCCTGATGGCAGAGTACTGCACTCAGGTCGTTGCAAACACCCCCTACTTCAAGGACGGCTTCTCTTATCAGACCGGTGTCGGCGGCGCATCCATCGCCTCCACCATCTCCCTGAGCAAGATCATGGAGGAGAAGAACATCCACATGGGTCTGGGCGTCGGTGGTCTGACCAAGCCCATGTGCGAGCTGCTGGACCGCGGTCTGGCCCGCAAGCTGGTGGATACGCAGGACTTCGACCTGGACGCTGTCAACAACGTCACTTCCAATCCCAACCACTTCCCCATCTCTGCTGGCGAGTACGCAAGCCCGATGAACAAGGGTGCTTTCGTCAACAAGCTGGATTACGTCATTCTGGCCTCTCTGGAAGTTGATACCCACTTCAACTGCAACGTCGTCGTCGGCTCCGATGGCATCATCACCGGCGCACAGGGCGGCCATCCCGATACCGCACAGGGTGCAAAGTGCACCATCGTCATCGCTCCTCTGCTGCAGGGCCGCATCCCGGCCATCTGCACCGACGTGACCACCGTCACCACCCCGGGCGAGAGCGTGGACATCGTCGTTACCGATTACGGCGTGGCCGTCAACCCCCGCCGTCCTGACCTGCTGGAGGCTCTGAAGGCCGCTGACTGCGTGCCTCTGAAGACCATCGAGGAGCTGCGCGACATCGCCTACTCCATCGTCGGCGAGCCGGAGAAGGTCCAGTTCGGCGACCGCATCGTGGGCATCATCGAAGCCCGCGACGGCACTGTCATGGACGTCGTCCGCGAAGTCAAGCCTTTCTCTTTCCGCGAAGATTGAGTGATATAGTGTAAAAGCGGGAATGTGGCTTGCCAACCACGCTTCGGAATGGATTCACGGAGATTCCTTCGCTCTTCTCACCCCCGCTTTTGCGGCTAAATATGCACACAAACTTCATGCGATTCTCCTTTTTCAAGGTTTTGTGTTTTATACCGGCATAAAACCAGAGAGCAGCCAACTGCACCGCGCGCAGTTGGCTGCTCTTCTTTGTTTCTATGAAAAAATAAATAACGCTCTTACGGCACGAAACGATAGCCGACGCCGCGGATGGTGATGATGTGCTGGGGCGTGCGGGCGTTGTCCTCGATCTTGCTGCGCAGGCGGTTGATGTAGACCATGATGGCGTTGTCGTCCACAGCGATGAGGTTGCCCCATATCTGCTCGTAGATCATATCCTTGGTGAACACCTGCTGCGGGTGGCGCACAAAGAGCAGCAGCAGGCTGCGCTCTTTCTCGGAGAGGTTCAGCTCCACATTGTTTTTATAAAAGCGCATGGTGGTGGTGTCGCAGAGGAAGGGCCCGCAGCTGATCTGCTGGTTGTTCTCCTGCGAAAAGCTCTTGCTGCGGCGGATGAGGGCCTTGACCTTTGCGCCCAAAATCTGGGGACGGAAAGGCTTGGTGACATAGTCGTCGGCGCCCAGCGAGAGGCCGTACATGAAATCGTAGTCCTCGTTGCGGCCGCTGATGATGATGACCGGCGTGGTGACGCCGTTGCGCCGGATGGTCTGGATGACATCGAATCCCTCCATGTCGCCCAGCGTGATGTCCATCAGGATCATATCCAGCGTGCTGCTCTGCCGCGCGATGAGGTCCAGCGCCGCCGCGCCGCTGTTGACGACGAGAGGGTCCATCTCATTGCTTATCATAACTTTCGATAAAAGTTTGCAAATTGCTGGATCGTCGTCTACAATAAGAACATGATACGACATGATAACTCCCTGCACTTTTCTGACCGGAAAATTTGTTTCACTTATGATAAATAAAATTATAACATTTTTAGACAGGAAGAGCAAGACCGCCCCAAAGGAGGACTCGATATGAAGGAGAACGCCCCGAAAAAGATACGCTTCCAGACGCTGCGCACCCTGTGGATGCCGCTGGCCATCGGTGTCGTCACGGTAGCCGCACTGGCTGTCGTGGTGGGTATGGTGTGGAAGGACTACCGCACCGCCATGATGGACAGCCAGACGAGGCAGATGGAGCTGGTGGTGCAGAGCACCGCCGACAGCATCCGCGTCCTGCTGGAAGAATACGCCGACCGGCTGGACTCCATCGCCGGAAAAGCGGAGGCCAGCAAAGCGTTCCGCCCCACGGTGGCCCGGAGCGATACCATCCGGGACGTCTGGCTGGAAAACAGCAACGGCGAGGTCATCTACAGCTGCTACGGCCTCAGCGCTGTCTGCGATGTCCTCATCACCCGGACGGAGGACATCTCCTACTGGCAGTACCACAGCGGCGGCGAGCACTATCTTGTGATGAAGAAGAAGGCCGGGGATGAGACAGCCTGCCTCGTGGTAGACTCCACGGTCATGTATCAGCAGCTCATCTCGGAGATCCATGTCGGCAGGAACGGCTACATCATGATAAAGAATGACGATGACCTTGTGGTCATGCACCCCGAAGCCGTTCAGTGGGGCATCAAGGTCGTGGAGGGCCGCCAGCGCATCTATCAGGGGAAGGAACTGGACATGAGCAGTCTGAGTGAGCTGCTGCGCGCTCAGCAGGAAGAGGAATCCGGCACGCTGGACTACTACTCCTACTGGTGGGCCGACCCGGATCTGCCCCGGGTACATAAGATAAGCGCCTTCCGTCATCTGGACGTGGGGGGCAGCTTCTGGATCGTCAGCGCCGTGGTGGACTACGACGATTTCTACGAGCCGGTACAGCAGAGCTTCGTGAAGATGGTCCTCATCTTCGGCGGCGTGGCGCTGGTGCTGGTGCTCTTCATGTTCCAGATGTTCCGGCTGCAGGAGCGCGACCGCCGCAGCGCGACCGAGATCAGCGATCTGAAGACCCTGAACCAGACCCTCGAAGAGCTCCACCGTAGCGAAGAGTCGCTGGCCCACGGCCAGCGGCTGCAGATGATGGGGACCCTCACCGGCGGCATCGCCCATGAGTTCAATAACTTCCTGACCCCCATCACCGGCTATGCCGACCTCATCATGGCCGACGCCGACCCGGGCAGCGAAATTTATGACAACGCGATGGAGATCAGCGAGGCAGCGCAGAAGGCGCAGGAGGTCGTGAAACAGATCTCCTCCATGAGCCGGAAAAACGTGGAGACGGTCTACGACGCCGTATCGGTGGAGGGACTGCTCCATCGGACCCGGAAGCTGGTGGAGACGAACTGCCCGAAGAACGTGGAGCTGAAGGAAGAAAATGAGCTGAGCGGCGAATGCGTTCTGGGCAATGCGACCCAGCTGCAGCAGGTGCTGCTGAACATCAGCATCAACGCCATCCACGCCATCGGCGCCGAGGGCGGAAAGCTGACCATCCGGGGCAGTGTCGTGCCGCGCAGTGAGCTGGCGGCGCTCTTCCCGGAAGAGAAGATTTCCGAGGAATGGTCGAGCTACGTCTGCCTGAGTGTCACCGACACCGGCTGCGGCATGGACAAGGAGACGATGCAGCACATCTTCGAGCCCTTCTTCACCACAAAGAAGACCGGCGAAGGCACCGGCCTCGGCCTTGCCCTGGCGGACCAGATCATCCGCACCCACCGGGGCCGCATCCGGGCGGAGAGCACCATCGGCAGAGGCACGACCTTCTATGTCTATCTGCCGGTGCTGGAACAGCAGCAGGAGCGCGAACAGCTGCAGTGGGGCGTGGACAGCAAGCTGCGCATTCTTGCGGCGGACGACAACAACAAGGTCCTCGACCTGCTGGACAAAGACCTCAGTGCGCTGGGCCTGAGCGTGTCCACCTGCTCCCGCCGTGGCGAGCTGCGCCAGCTGCTGGAGCAGCAGCCCTTCGACGTCCTTGCCATCGACGAGAGCCTGATGAGCAGCAGCGGCGTGGATTTCTGCATGGCCATCCGGGGCCGCTACCCGGGCATGACCCGCATCGTGATGACCAATGCCCCCACAAGGGAGATCGTGGACGCCCGCAGCCACGGCGTCATCGACGGCTATGTGGTAAAACCGGTGTCGGCGTCCACGCTGCTGGCCCAGATACGGAGCAGCCGGAAAGAATAAACAACGCAAAAGGCGTCCGAAAGGACGCCTTTTGTGTTACACTCTATTGTATCCAACCTTCCATACGGAATCTTACAGGATATTAAGGAATTTCTTAACAAACCGTAACGAGAAGGGCTTTGGGCTGTAAGTTTGAGCCTGTATACTGGAACCATAACGAACGGGAATGATTCCGGAGGATAAAACGGAATGCATCCCCAGTATACGAAAAAGGAAAGGAAGTACAAACCCATGAGTGATACGATCCTCGCTCTGCTCGGCTTTGCAACGGTGATTGCGGTCATCGTCCTGCTGCTGCGCAATGTCACGGTCCCTGCACTGGCATTCGTCAGCGTCTCGACCATCACCGCAGCCATTCTGGTGGCTACCGGTGCTTTCACCCTGGATGAAATGGCTGGCTTTATCAAGGAGGGCGTCAAGGGCGTCCACGGTACGGCAATCCTGTTCATCTTCTCCGTCCTGTTCTTCGGCGTCATGACCGATGCAGGCATGTTCGACAAGATCATCGGCGCGCTGATGAAGAAGGTCGGCAGCAATGTGATCGGCGTTGCTCTGATGACCTGCCTCATCGCCATCATCGGCCATCTGGACGGCGGCGGCGCTTCCACCTTCCTCATCACCATCCCCGCCATGCTGCCCGTCTACAAGCGCCTGCACATGCGTCGTGAGACCCTGCTGCTCATCTGCGTTACGTCGATGGGTGTCATGAACCTGTTGCCCTGGGGCGGCCCGACCATGCGTGCCGCCAGCGTTCTGGGCATTGAGTCCAATGACCTGTGGAGTCAGATCCTTCCGATGCAGGTCGTCGGCCTGGTTCTGGCTGTCGGCACTGCCATCTTCTGGGGCCTGCAGGAGAAGAAGCGCATTGCCAAGCTGGGCGATGCTGCCGTAGAGGATGTCGGCAAGTACGATGATTCGGATAGCGAAGAGAAGAACAATGAACTGGCTCGCCCGAAGAACTTCATCTTCAACGTCATCCTGACTCTGGCCGTCATCATCGTGCTGGTCCTGGACATCTTCCCCTCTTACTACGTCTTCATGGTCGGCTGCGCTCTGGGCATTCTGGTCAACTACCGCGGCAAGAAGCTGCAGAACTCCATCATCAAGAGCCATGCGGCTTCCGGCCTGACCATGGCCTCCACCATTATGTGTGCCGGTGTCTTCCTCGGTGTCCTGAGCAAGAGCGGCATCATGGAGAAAATGGCCATCATGATGGCCAGCGTCATCCCGGCATCTCTGGGCCGTTTCCTGCCCATCATCATCGGCGTCCTGAGCGTGCCTCTGGCTCTGCTGTTCGATACCGACTCCTACTTCTACGGCCTGCTGCCCGTCCTGATCAGCGTTGGCAACCAGTTCGGCGTCAACCCGGCTCACATCGCCATCGCAATGGTCGTCTGCCGCAACTGCGCTACCTTCATCAGCCCGGTGGCTCCCGCTACCTATCTGGGCATCGGTCTGGCCGGTGTCGAGATCAAGGACCACATCAAGTACTGCTTCGGCTGGCAGTGGGGTGTTTCCATCGTCTGCCTCGTCGCTGGTCTGATCCTCGGTGTCATCCACTTCTGATAAACTGAGCTCCCGCCCGGCTGCCCTTCGTTGGACGGCCGGGCATTTTTGCAGGATACTTTTTACCACTTTTTTCCCAAGGAGGCTGCTGCAATGCGTGAGACCCCAGTCTGCACCGCGGCCGATGCCATCTACAAGCTGGCGGCGGGCAATCTGAAATACCTGAACGCGGAAAACGGGAGCGGCGATATTTCCCGCCGTATCCGGATGTCCACCTGGGCGAAGGGCCAGTCGCCCTACGCCATCATCGTCACCTGTTCGGATTCCCGGGTCATCCCGGAGAACATCTTCTCGGCGGGCATCGGTGAGCTGTTCGTCATCCGGCTGGCGGGCAACATCATCGACGACCATCAGCTGGGCAGCATCGAGTACGCTGCCGGCCATCTGGGCTGTCGGCTGGTGGTGGTGCTGGGCCACACCTACTGCGGCGCGGTGGATGCTGCCATCAACCAGGAGCCCTCCGGCTATATCCGCTGCATCACGGACGAGATAAAGAAGGCCATCGGGGACGAAACAGACCCCTACAAGGCCAGCTGTCTCAATGTCCGGCACAGTGTGCAGGAGATCGAAAAGAGCCTGTGCATCCATAACATCGAGGAGGAAACGGGCCTGCGGGTCGTCGGTGCGATGTACCACATCGAGGACGGCAGCGTCGAATTCCTGTAAGGTACTCCCAGCATTGCGGCGGAACGGCCCTTTCCCAGACCGGGAAAGGGCCGTTTCTTGTGTTTGACAATCCGGCCTCGTTCGCTTATACTGACAGCGGAAAAAGAAACCGACGGAGGGACGGAATATGGTACAGGTAGATTTGATCACGGGATTTCTCGGGGCAGGGAAGACCACCTTCCTGCGCAGATACGCGGCATGGTGGGCCGGGCAGGGCGTCAAAGTCTGTGTACTGGAAAACGACTTCGGCGCGGTGAACGTGGACGCTATGCTCCTACAGGACCTCGAGGCGCAGGGCGTGGAGCTGGAGACCATCAGCGGCGGCTGCGACTGCGACACCCACCAGCGCCGGATGCGGACGAAGCTCATCTCCATGGCCATGCGGGGCTTTGAGAGGGTCATCGTGGAGCCCAGCGGCATCTTTGACGTGGACGAGTTCTTCGACGTGCTGCGGGACGAGCCGCTGGACCGCTGGTATCAGCTGGGCAATGTCATCGCCATCGTGGATGCCCTTCTGCCGGAAGAACTTTCCCCGCAGGCAGAATATATCCTCGCTTCCGAGAGTGCATGGGCGGGCAGTGTCCTCCTGAGCCGCTGTCAGCTGGCCTCTGACGCGCAGAAGCAGGGGGCAGAAGCCCATCTGGCCCGTGCGCTGGAAGCCTGCAAGTGCTCCCGGAAGTTCGGCCCGGAGGAGATCATTGCGAAGGACTGGGCCGATTTGACCGGCGACGATATGGCCCGCATCGCAAAGTGCGGCTGCCGGCAGGCCAGCTGCGAAAAGCTCCACTTCGACGCGCATGATGCTTTCACCTCGGCCTACTTCCTCGAGCTGGGTCTGCCCCGTGCTCAGCTGGAAAAGAACATCCCGTCCCTCTTCACCGACCCCGCCTGTGGAAATGTCCTCCGGGTGAAAGGCTTCGTGGAGGATGATGGCCAGTGGTATGAGCTGAATGCTGCCGCCGCCGGTCTGACGGCGGCCCCCATCCCGCAGGGACAGCAGGTGCTCATCGTCATCGGCGAGGGGCTGGACAAGGCCCGGCTGGAAGAAGACTTGAGACAATGAGTTTTCCACAATGAAACAGATCATTGTGCAATATTGATTGCGCTGACCCTCCTGCAGCGTTATAATAGAGAAAAATAAATCAGGAGGCCGTTTCATGAGCATTTCGACCACCCAAAAGCCGACCACCCGCCGCATCGTGGGCATGGTGGTGGGCATTGTCATTATTGGTCTGGGCATCGCCCTCTTCAAGCAGTCCCATCTCGGCAACGACTCCATCAGCGCGCTGAATATGCGCCTTGCCGAGCTGCTGGGCATCTCGCTGGGCGTGCAGAACGTCGCCACCAACATCCTCTTCTTTGCGCTGGAATTCTGGTTCGGGCGCAAGTACATCGGCCTTGGCACCTTCGTCAACGGCATCGGCATGGGGTTCATCATAACCTTCTTCTACGACCCCATTGCCGCGGCCTTCGGCCCGGCAGCGTCCCTGCCGGAACAGCTGGTGTGGGTGGTGCTGGCCGTCCTTGTGACGGCGCTGGGCGCGTCCCTCTACCAGACGGCTGACCTCGGCATTGCGCCCTACGATTACCTCTCGCTGGGTCTGCGGGACTACACGCACTTCCAGTACTTCGGCTGCCGCGTCTTCACCGACGCCTTCTGCGCCCTGCTCTGCTGGCTCTTGGGCGGTCTTGTGGGTCTGGGTACCCTCATCTGCGCGTTCTGCCTCGGGCCCTTCATCCAGTTCTTCAACGGCCTCGTCTCCGAGCGGGTCCTGCAGTATAAGCCCGAAAAAGCATGAGCATAACGAAAAAGACATCCGCCGACGGCAGATGTCTTTTTTGTATCTTACTCGAATTTGAACAGCGGCGTGCCGGTGGAGACGATGCCGCCCGCGATGATATGGAGCTTTGGCAGGTCGTCGGCGTTGGTCACGATGACGGCGCTCTCGGTGGAGAGCCCGGCGGCGCGGATGGCGTCGAGATCCACGTTCAGCAGGGGCGTTCCGGCTTTGACGGCCTGTCCTTCCCTGACCAGCGAGGTGAAGCTGCTGCCCCGCAGGGCGATGGTGTCCATCCCGATGTGGATGAGCAGCTCGATGCCCTCGGTGCTTTCCAGCCCCATAGCGTGGAGGGTGGGGACGATGGAAGTGACCTTCCCGTCGAAGGGAGCGTAGACCGTGCCGCCGGTGGGCTCGATGCCGCAGCCCGGGCCGAGGATGGCTGCGGCGAACGTCTCGTCCGGGAGCTGTTCCAGCGGGAGAACGATGCCGTCCATGGGGGCTTTGACGACCATCTTTTCACCGGGGAACCGCGTCTCTTCCGCAGTCTTTGCCCTGCCGCCGAAGAGCCTGTCCAAAAAGCCCATAGAGAAAACCTTCCTTCCACTCATGTTTCTTTCAAAGATAGCATACTGACGCCCCAAAAGCAACCAGCGTTTCGCATAAAATGGAGGGAAAAGTTTTGGCAGTTACATCAGAGCGATGAGCTGCTCGATCTCTTCCATCTTAGTGGCCCAGCTGGTGGCGATGCGGACGACGGTGTGGCTGTTGTCGAACTTCTCCCAGAAGCCGAACTTTGCCTTGCCTTCCAGCGCGGTCAGCTGGGTGTTTTCCAGCACGACGAAGAGCTGGTTGGTGGGGGAGTCCATAAAGAAGCGGTAGCCCTTGGCGGCGAGGCCCTTCTTGAGGGCGTTGGCCGTCTCGATGGCGTTGCGGCTGATGCGGGTGTAGAGGTCGTCGGTGAAGAGAACGTCGAACTGGATGCCCATGAGGCGGCCCTTGGCCAGCAGAGCGCCCTGCTGCTTGACCATCGTCATGAAGTGGGCCGGTGCGCCGTGGGGGAAGACCACGGCCTCGCCGCAGAGTGCGCCCACCTTGGTGCCGCCGATGTAAAAGACGTCGGTGAGCCTGGCGAGGTCGGCCAGGGTCACATCGGTGCCTTCGCTCACCAGCGCATAACCCAGACGTGCGCCGTCCACGAAGAGGGGCATATGGTAGGTGTGGCAGACGGCGGACAGGGCCTCGAGCTCAGCCTTGCTGTACAGGGTGCCGTACTCGGTGGGGTGGGAGATATACACCATGCCGGGGAAGACCATGTGGTCGTGGTTCGAGTCGGCGTAGAAGGTCTTGCAGAAATCCTCCACCGTGGCGGCGTCCAGCTTGCCGTTCTTCTGGGGCAGGCCGATGACCTTGTGGCCGGTGAACTCGATGGCACCCGCCTCATGACCGGCCACATGGCCGGTGGCGGCGGCGATGACGCCCTCCCAGCGGCGGAGCATGGAGGCGATGACGATGGAGTTGGCCTGGGTGCCGCCGGAGATGAAGAAGACGTCTGCCTCGGGGCAGGCGCAGGCGGCGCGTATCTTCTCTTTTGCGCTGGCGCAGTAGGGGTCGGTGCCGTAGCCGGACACCTTCTCGAAGTTCGTTTCCGTCAGCTTCTGAAGGATGGCGGGATGCGCACCCTCGCAGTAGTCGTTCTCAAAATACAGCATATTCTTTCCCTTTCCTTTATTACGATAAAGAAGATGATTCTATTGTGAGCCAGGAACGCACTTTTGTCAACCCTTTGGAACCACGGAAAAATGCCCACCCTTTGCTGTATCTTTAATTTATTTGTGGTATACTTTTACAGTATAACCGAATATATATCGGGAGGGACAGCAAATGAAGCAGATGCTCCGGAAAAAGGACGTCTGGGTACTTTTGGCGGCGCTCATCGGGGCGTTCGCCTGTGTGACGCTCATCCAGTTCATCAGCGGCCGCATCGACGGTGTGGCCTCGATGGTGTTCCTGCTGGCGGTGTTTTTTGTTTCCATGTACACCGACGGCTACTGGTGGGGCGTGGCCGGTTCTGTCATCAGCGTGCTGGCGGTCAACTTCGCGTTCCGCACGCCCTACTTTGCCTTCAACTTCACCATCCCGGAGAACATCTTCTCCGGCGTGGTGATGCTGGTGGTCTCCTTTATGACGAGCACCCTGACCACCCGCATCAAAAAGCAGGAGCAGCTGCGGATGGAGAGCGAGACAGAGAAAATGCGGGCCAACCTCCTGCGGGCTGTCTCCCACGACCTGCGCACTCCGCTGACGTCCATCTACGGGTCCTGCTCTACGGTCATCGACAACTACGACTCGCTGGGCCGGGAGCAGAAGATAAAGCTCCTTTCCGAGGCCTGTGCCGACGCCCAGTGGCTCAACCGGATGGTGGAAAATCTGCTCTCCGTCACCCGCATCGACGCCGACGGCGTCGCCATCCAGAAGACGCCCACCGTGCTGGAAGAGCTGGTGGATACGGTGCTGGTGCGGTTCCAGAAGCTCCACCCCGGCGTACCGGTGGAAGTAAAGCTTCCGGATGACTTCATCGTCATCCCGATGGACTCCATGCTCATCCAGCAGGTGCTGACGAACCTTTTGGAAAACGCGGTGCTCCACGCCAAGGGGATGACCTGCCTGACGCTGCGGGTGTTCACGCTGGGGCAGCGGGCAGTGTTTGAAGTCATTGACAACGGCTGCGGCATCCCGAAAGAGCGGCTCAAGACCCTCTTCACCGGCACGACCCTGACGCAGGATACCTCGTCGGGCGGCAAGCACGGCATGGGCATCGGGCTGTCGGTATGCGCGGCCATCATCAAAGCCCACGGCGGCGAGATAAAGGCCGAGAGCACGCCCGGCGAGGGTACGACCATCCGGTTCTGGCTGGAGACCGAAGAAGTGGATACGGAGGAAACAGAGGATGAGCAATAATAAATTCAAGGTACTTATCATCGAGGATGAGGCGAACATCTGCAGCTTCATCCAGACTCTGCTGGAGACCAACGGCTATCAGGCGCTGGTGGCCCAGACCTGCGTGATGGGCATGACCATGTTCATCTCCTATAACCCGGACCTCGTCATCCTGGACCTCGGCCTGCCCGACCGGGACGGTTTGGACGCCATCCGCTCCATCCGGCAGAAGTATCTGACCCCCATCATCGTCCTGTCGGCCCGCACCACCGAGCAGGATAAGATCGAGGCCCTCGACCTCGGTGCCAACGACTATATCACCAAGCCCTTCGGTACCGGTGAGCTGCTGGCCCGGGTGCGGGCTGCGCTGCGGGTGAACCGCTATGGCGGCGGGAGCTTGCCCGGCGGAGTGTTCAGCGCACAGGGCCTCACCATCAACTACGAGCGCCGCAAGGTGTTCGTGGACGGGCAGGAGGTGCGCCTGACCCAGACGGAATACAACATCGTGGCTTTTTTGTCCGAGCACGCCGGGCGCGTGATGACCTATGCGGCCATCGTCTGGGCCATCTGGGGCGACACGGACGCCAGCAGTACCAAGAAGCTGCAGGTGAATATGGCCAATATCCGCAAAAAGCTGGGCAGCCGCCCGGGCAGCAATACTTATATCCTCAACGAGCTTGGCGTCGGCTATCGGATGATAGAAGAAGACGCAAAGCCTCTGGAACCTGCGGAGGAAACGAAATGACACTGGCGCTGAGCCTGTTTGTCCTGTTTTATATTTTGATGCTGGCGGTGCAGCAGTACCGCCCCTGGGTCGCGCTGGGCGGGGCCGGGGCGTTCCTGCTGCTGGGAAAGCTGGGCGTGTATGATTTCACGCTGGCGGACGCCGCCCGGGCCGTAGACTTCAATGTCCTGCTGATGATGGCGGGAATGATGGGTACGGTCTTTCTTTTTATCCAGAGCAAGATGCCAGCCCGGCTGGCCGAAGAGCTCATTGCCCATGTGCCGGATGTCCGGTGGGCCGTGTCGGTGCTGGCTTTGCTGGCGGGGTTCATCAGTGCCTTTGTGGACAATGTGGCCACCGTGCTGATGGTGGCTCCGGTAGGGCTTGCCATCGCCCGGCGGCTGAAACTATCGCCGGTGCCGGTGCTCATCGCCATTGCGGTGTCGTCCAATTTACAGGGCGCGGCAACGCTGGTGGGGGACACCACGAGCATCCTGCTGGGCGGCTTTGCGGGGATGAATTTCTTCGATTTCTTCTGGATGGAGGGTCGGCCCGGCATCTTTTGGAGCGTGGAGCTGGGAGCGCTGGCCTCGCTGGGGGTGCTGTTCTGGCTGTTCCGGGACCAGCGCCAGCCCGTCCATGTCACGGTGGAAACGGAGGTGGAGGACGACGTCCCCACGGTGCTTCTCCTGCTGACGGTAGGTCTGCTCATCGCGGCGTCCTTCCTGCCTGAGCCTTCTGGCGGCGTGCTGCATCTGCTCTATACCTTGCGCAGCGGGCTCGTCTGCATGGGGCTGTGCCTCTTCGGTGCCGCCCGCGCCTGCTGGCGCAGCCGCTCCCTGAAGCCGCTGGCCGAGACGTTCCAGGCACTGGATTATGACACCCTGCTGCTGCTCTTCAGCCTCTTTATTCTGCTGGAAGGAGTGAGCAGGGCGGGAGTCATCGACGCGGCGGCGCAGCTGTTCCACTCCGCAGCCGGAGACGAGCCGCTTCATCTTTATCTGCTGCTGGTGGCTGCGTCGGTGGGGCTGTCGGCCTTCATCGACAACATCCCCTATGTGGCGGCTATGCTGCCGGTGGTGCAGGGCGTCGCCGCCCTCATGAACGGCGGCGCGGGCATTGAGCCGGAGCTGTTCTACTTCGGTCTGCTTACCGGCGCGACGCTGGGCGGCAACCTGACCCCCATCGGCGCGTCAGCCAACATCGCGGCCATCGGTATTCTCCGCAAGAACGGTGAGACTGTTCGTACCCGGGACTTCCTGCGCATCGGTGTGCCGTTCACGTTGGCAGCGGTCCTCGTGGGGGCGGGGAGCCTCTGGCTGTTCTGGGGCATCTGAGAAAATTCAGGAAAAACTGCAAAATAAGAAGCGTGGTCTGGCAGGCATCTGCCCCGGCAGTAGGCATCACCGGGGCAGATGCCTGTGTTTTTGCGCGCAGGGACGCAAGATAAAATATGCGGAAAAGAATGCAAAAACTTTTTTGAAAAAACGCTTGACTTTCCCGCTTTCCGTGGTATAATAACTATCGTTCCGAGCCGAACGGCAGCGAACAAAACAGAATATGCGGATATGGCGGAA
>OLFY01001929.1_pt1 | contig 23168 bp, 25 predicted proteins | sample 1605611 | NCBI WGS metagenome assembly OLFY01 (sample SAMEA3888923, study PRJEB22519) | human gut metagenome | biome: human gut; feature: human-associated habitat; material: faeces | place: Denmark | collected 2011
AAAATGCCTTCAAGGAAATTCTTCAAAAAAGCCCACAACTTCTTGACACTATCCCCCATATTTAGCCGCATTGACGCCTGCATCATGACTCAGGCGGTGAATATCCTTGGCCGTAGACAGGCGGGGATTCTTCCGCGCTTCCATGGCATCTGCCTGAGAGACACGGGATTTTTTCAAGTTCTGCCGAGTCCGTCTCAAGTCATCGATCTGCGCCTGTTTTTGTTTCGCAACGGCCATTTTTCCCTGACGTTTAGCCGCTTCTACCTGTTTATTCAAATCGGCAACGTTTTTGTCGATTTCCCGGCAAACGCCATCGTAGAAATCAGACGGGACCTCCATGGTTACATTGGCATCGCGATATTTTTTATATTTCCCGGACATCAGCTTATCCAAGCATTCTTTCGGATTCTTTCCGACGAACTTCATCTGCGAACCCGACCCGGGTATTATATTTCCCTTTGCATCCACCTCTACATGGTCATACAAAGGATCGTTTACCCGACCGATATCGTCGGTCCGCACCTTTCGGGTCCCATCTTTCTTGAGGATTCGATTGGCATTTTCCCGAGCCGTCTCCTTTACCTCTGCTGAAAAGCCGGCCTGCTGTTTGAGATTCTGTTCCTTATACTGCGGATTTACCTTACTCTTAGAAATATCCTTTAAACTTCGTTTAAGGGCTATTCCTGTTTCATGGTCAAATCCTTCATAAGCTACCATGTGTTCCTTGCCGGCGGCACCATGGAGGAGTATATCCTCAGCCATTCCCGCATTGGTAATCCCTGAAATAGCCGTATCGATCTTCAATTTTTTAGTTGATTTGTCTTCTTTGGACTTCTTTTTCTTCTGCATACGTCTACCTCTGTGCATTACAGCTAGCGCATAATGACCTCATGTACTTCCTGATATATATTCGCCAGATCCTGTACCAGAGTCATCATCCGCTCCATATCGACAGGTGAAACCGATAAAAAGGCAGCGGCCTGTTCCATCAAAACTCGTTCATCTTCGGCGTATTCTGAGTCGGCAAAGGCAATGCCCAGCAACTCAAACAGGAGCATCTTCTTTTTCGTTATATCGAGATTCTGAAATTTTGCAAGTTCCGCCACAAAGTCGACGACTTCGGCCTTGGTGATATCCGCTTCTACTTCCGTTTGATACAACTGAAATTTTTCTCTTTCGTCGTCTTTGACTTCATGGTCGGCATACATCATCGTATATGCCAAATTCAAAAAGATTGCCTGTTCTTCCTTGCTGAATTGTCCCAAAAACATGGTCGCTTCCTCCTTTTGATAATCCTCATAAAGAACATAAAATCATAATCCTTTCATTGAAAGAACCAAAAGAAATACCTGACGTCCCAATAACGGCGGACAGGCGATATAAAAAACAGACTGAAAAGTAAATGCTATTTATCTTATATTATATCAGAAATCAGGTTAACCCCCAACATCGCCGCTGGAAAAGACGAGGCATGGTATCTCGCGAAGGAATCGATGTATGTAAACAGATTTACACGAGCAAAGAAAGTCAAGTCGATGAGTCACGCTCGCCAATAACCGTCTATAGGCGAAAAATTTCGTCGTAAGGAAGCCTCGGCGCAAAAATATCATGCAGTAACGGTTTCTGTCACGAAACAGGTAAACAAAAATCGCCTCCCCATAAATAGGAAAAGCGATGTCGTATTTTTCTTGTCGATAAATAAATTAAATTCACAGACTGGAAGCAGTACCGATTTTTTTCGCGCCAAAACTATAGCAAAGCCATCTCAAGCAGAAAGCGTTTACCATTTCTCCGCATCAAAGGGGATAATCGGTGCCGGGTTATCCCCGTGGTCCCCAATCATTTTTTCCATCCAAATGACATCATACCACCGGCCGAATTTATAGCCGCTGTGATGAAAGTGGGCGATCTTATCATAGCCTAAGCCCTGGTGAAAAGAAAAGCTGCCATTGGTCAAATATGGGTCTTCCGGATCCTTTGCAATGGCGATGCAGGTATTGATGTTCAAAATGCCCATGGCTTTCAGGGTCTGTTCCAGAGCTTCATAAAGAATACGTCCGATTCCCAACCGGCGAGCATCTTTATCGATGTAAATCGTCGATTCGACAGACCAGGCATAGGCCTCCCGACCATAAAACTCATGAGCATAGGCATAACCGACCACCTTACCGTCTTTTTCCGCCACCAAGTACGGATACCGGGCAAGGATCGTTTTTCGCCGACATTCCATTTCCCGGGCGTCCGGAGCCCGATACTCAAAGGTAATGGCCGTCTGGTTTACATAATAGGCGTAAATCCGTGCCAGGTCCGCTGCATCTTCTTTCCGGGCAGTACGAATCCTTACTTCCTGACTCATCTTAACCATCATTCCTTTCACTTCTTTTGTTTCCCTTAGCCTCAAAAACAGATTCTTTAAAAGGACATCTGTCCTTTAGAAATCGATAAAACAGAGTATAGCACAATCGGAATCGCCCGTCCATAAACAGTCTGAATCGCCGGCCGCCGCAGTAAAGAATAAAATAGGAGCCATCTGACAGTGCAGATATCCTGCCTGTCAAACGGCTCCTGATCAAGTCGACATACACCGATACTACGCAAAAAGCTTCTTCCACCACGGTCGGTTATGGGTTTCCGTCAGCTCCTGACGCAGTCTGTCACGTTCTGCCTCAACGGAAGACAGTTTTTCCTGAAGCTGTTTTTGCTCTTCTTCAATAGCCTGACCTTCTTTTTTCAGTCGGTCTACTTCTCCCTGAAGCGCTTCTGCCTGATCTTTATTTTGCTGCCCCTCTAAGGCCTTGACTTTCACTTCGGACAATTCATGCTGCTTGGCAATGAGATTTTGCTGCAGGCTGATGACCTGCTGCTGGGCCGTATTGAGATCCTGCTGGGTTTTAAGCAGTAAGATACGGAGGTTATGGGACTCTTGCTGCGCATTGGACACCTTTTCGCTTTCCAGCTCGGTAATCGTCGCCTGGTCGTGAAGCCCGCGCAATTGGTCTAAAACGCGAACGGCTTCGGTATCAAAAGACCATTCGCCCTTCTGTATCGTAGCATGTTCTTCCCCATCGTGGTTAATTTCGTCTAAATGTTTCTTGACGAACTGAATGATGCCCTGACGGGTCTTGATATTGTAGCGGTCCATTAAATCCTTTGTTGTAATCACGTATCTTCTCTCCTCGCATTTACTACAGTCATTTTCGATTTACCAAGCTCATGATTTTAAGAAATAAAGGGCTCAACCATGCCAATCAGCACAATGAAAACACATCTAAATTCCTTTCTTTTAGTTTACACCATCTTATTAAATAATGCAACTCTCACAAGCAAATTTGTCATAAATGAGGAGATTCTGCAAGGGGTGACCGCCTTCCAACGCGCTAAAGGTAAACGTCTTTAAATGGAAAGCTGTACAAAATTTTGGCCAAAACGCAGATATTCACCTTGAGGAAGTTTGTAAGCCCGCGAAATGGAAGCCCCATCGGTCGGAACCGTCGGCGTCGATTCCCAGCCATACGCCTTGGCATAGGCCGCCGCCGTATCTGCAGCCCCCAGTCCCGACTGCTCGAATTTCAAATCACTGCCGTCGTAAATCCGTACGCCAATGACGATGCCGGCTCGAAGGTAAACGTCCATGTGGTGACTGCCGAAGATAAGGCGTGACGTATCCTGATCAGGGACAGTGCTGTCAGCCTGTCCGTAAGCAGCTTCCAAGTCGGATTGGGTCATCCCTAAGTAAACGCCGCCAATGGATTCGTAGTGATCGCCATGGATAGATCTCCGCAGTGGCGTCGTATTGTCCATGATGAGGTATTGGTGAGACTTATGACCCATCAAGTCCAAGCTCATGACCCGATCCCCGGCCTGTTCACGAATGGTAAACTTCCCTTTACGAGGATAGCCGTCGGTGTAGTCTTCGATATCTGTAACGGCAGAACCGTTGATGGCGGCGCCTTCGACAGTCAGTACTAAATCGCCTTTGGTATTATACCAGTCTCCGGCAGCCGGTGCCAACCAATCGGCGACAGTCTGATTCGGCTGAGCCTGGGTTGTCGAAGCGACGGTCACCTGCGGTTCGGCCGCTGGAACAGCCGCCTCTTCGGCAGCACAAACGGCTGATAAACTCATCGTCATCAGCGCACACAGAACCATGTTTTTTGCTATTTTTTTCATGCTAAATCGCTCCCTTTGTTGACTTCTTGCAGCCCCTTATTATACGCTTCTTCCTAGAGGAAAACAATAGTTCCCACGCCTGTTTATTCTTGTTTACGAAACACCTCCATTTCCGGCGTTCAAACTTCGTAAACAACGGCAAGGATGTTTACAATATCCTTCCATCAAAATTATACTTAATCGGTCAGCTTTTCATTGACATAAAGAGGCGCATCTTTTATAATAAATAAATTGCAGTCTATCTTGTAGTCAGGAACGAAAGAGGAGCAATTAATGAATATACTGGATTTGATCTTAATAGCCATCGGCTTGTCGATGGATGCTTTTGCTGTATCCATCTGTAAGGGCTTATCCCTTCGCAACGTCAAATGGCATCATATGATTATTGTCGGTTTATGGTTTGGTGGATTTCAGGCCTTGATGCCCTCCATCGGCTATATTTTGGGCAGCTTTTTTATTGAATTAATCGACGCCTACGACCATTGGGTTACCTTCATTCTCCTGAGCGCAATCGGCCTTAATATGATTAAAGAGTCTCGTGAAGCGAGTGGCAGCTGCAACCCGTCCCTCCAACCATATACTATGCTGATGCTGGCCATTGCAACGAGTATCGATGCCTTAGCCGTCGGCGTCACCTTCGCCTTCATGAATATACAGGTGATTCCCTCGGTTACAATCATCGGGGTCACGACCTTTCTGCTCTCTGCCATTGGCATAAGGGCCGGCGGATTATTTGGGAACCACTATAAGAGCAAAGCCGAACTTGTCGGCGGCGTCGTTCTCATCCTTATTGGGTTAAAGATTCTCCTCCAAGGTCTGGGCCTCTTCTAAAAGAAGTATTGGCATATATTCCGGCCTAACATCGTTATCAAAGCACAGCAGTGATCGTCTCTGCTGTGCTTTTTTATATCTTAATTGTCAACTTTAATAACATAAATGATGATTGACAATTAAATTTTGACCTCGTATAATCATAACTATCGTGAACCAAATCACAAGTACTTAGGTTTACAATTATACAAAAAGGAGTGGTTTCATGTCTTCATCAGCCTTGTCTGCACGCCGCTGTACTACGCGGGACTTGGTTCTATTCGCCTTATTTACAGCCTTGATTGCCATTGGGGCCTTTATCCGAATTCCCGTGCCCTTCTGTCCCTTTACCCTGCAATTATTGTTCACAACACTAGCCGGATCCATCTTAGGCGGTCGTCGCGGTGCCGCTTCCGTCGGCGTCTATGTTCTCTTAGGCTTAGTCGGTCTGCCGGTCTTTACGTCAGGCGGCGGCCCGTCTTACATCTTCCAACCGACCTTCGGCTATCTCCTGGGCTTCATCGGCGGAGCCGGATTGACGGGATATTTGGCTCACCAAAGTACCCACCCGTCCTTGAAGGATCTCCTCATGGCTAATTTCGCCGGTCTGGTCGTCATTTACACCGCCGGCATGGCTTACTTAACCATGATAAACAACCTCTACCTGGGAACCCCCATCAGCTTGTGGACCTTATTCGTTTACTGTTTCTTATTACCCATTCCCGGCGACATCTTTTTATGTATTGTCGCGGCCTTTCTGACCCGTCAAATACAGCGAAGCCTGCCTCGTTAGAAAGGAGTTAATTCACCATGAGTAAAGGATTATTTATTACCGGGACCAGTACGGATATCGGCAAGACCTATGTAACGGCCCTCTTAGTCAAGACGCTGCGTCAACACGGCTACGACGTCGGTTACTACAAAGCCGCCATCAGTGGATCTCCGACCGTCGCCGACAGTGACGCCGGTTTCGTCAATAAAACGGCTGACATCGGAGAAGATTCGGATCTGCTCTTATCCTACCTCTACAACCATGCCGTATCGCCTCACTTAGCCGCCCGCTGGGAAGGTCGCCCCATTGAAAAAGAAGTCATCCTCCGCGACTGGCAAAAAGTAACGGCCCGTTATCCCTACGTCACCGTCGAAGGGAGCGGCGGCATTATCTGTCCCCTTCGAGACGATGAACAGGCCTTTTTCCAGTTAGAAGACGTCATTCACTGGCTGAACCTGTCGTCCCTCATCGTCTGCCCCGCCGGCCTCGGTACCATTAACGGAGCCGTCCTGACGGCCTTCTATATGAAAGCAAAACAGCTCCCGGTCAAAGGCTTCATCGTAAACCACTATACGGGAAGCTCCATGGAAAAAGACAATATCCGCATGATTGAAAAGTTAAGCCAAAAACCGGTATTGGCCGTTGTCGCCGATGACGACGAAATCATCGACGCCGATACCGACCATCTGATCCATTTATACCAATGAGGAGGACATTTACATGAATTTACTTGAAGCCGATTTAAAATATATCTGGCACCCGGCCCAGCAGATGAAGGATGCCGAAGTATTCCCGCCCGTCGTCATCGACCACGGTAAGGGCTGTTATCTCTACGATACAAACGGCAAAGAATATATCGATATCATCAGTTCCTGGTGGTGCAATCTCTTAGGCCATGCCAATGAAGAAATCAACGACGCCATCAAGGATCAGCTCGACAAATTGGAACACGTCATATTTGCCAACTTTTCTCATCGTCCGGCCATCGAACTGTGTCAAACCCTGCTGCCCTTGCTGCCAAAGGGGTTGACTCATTTCAATTTTACTGACAATGGATCCTCGTCGGTCGAATGTGCTTTGAAGATGGCTTTCCAATACCAGTACCAACAGGGCCATCCCAAACGTCAGCGCTTCATGTGTCTGTCTGAATCCTATCATGGCGAAACAATCGGCGCCTTGTCCGTAGGCAGCATGGATCTCTATGCTCAAATGTACAAGCCCATGATGATGCACAACATCCACTTCGACGGTCTCGACTGCTACCGCTGTCCCTACGGCAAAACTCGTGAAAACTGTGACTGTGAATGCTTTATCGGTGCCGAAAAGGCCTTCGCCGCCTATGGAAAGGAAACGGCGGCCCTCATCGTCGAACCGATTCTCCAAGGCGCTGCCGGCATGCGTATCTATCCGCCGGAATATTTGCGGCGCCTGCGCAAACTCTGTGACCAGTACGGCGTCCTCCTCATCGACGACGAAGTCGCCGCCGGCTTTGGTCGAACGGGAAAGATGTTTGCCATCGAGCACGCCGGTATCAGCCCCGATATTCTTTGTACATCCAAAGGGCTTACCGGCGGTTATCTGCCCATGTCTCTGACGATTACGACCGACGCCATTTACCAAGCCTTTTACGGGGATTTCAACACCCATAAGGCCTTCGTTCACAGTCACACCTACGCCGGCAACCCCTTGGCCTGCCGTGCCGCTCTGGCCGTCCTAAAAATCATGGAGCGAGACGACATACTAAAAAAAGCTGCCGAGAAAAGCATCTACCTTCATGAAAAGCTAGATGCTGCTCTCGGCAGCCATCACAACGTCGGCGAAATTCGCCACATTGGCCTGATCAACGCTATTGAATTAGTAGAAGACAGAGCAAGTAAACGCCCGTTCAATCCGGAAAAACGCTTAGGCTGGCACATTTTCCGCAAAGCCATGGATTTGGGATTAGTCCTGCGCCCTATTGGCGACATCCTTTACTTTAATCCGCCCTTGACCATCGAAAAAGAAACCATGGACGAAGCCGTCCGTCGCTGTGCACAAGCCGTCCACGCCGTATTGGGTGACGATTAAGCCGTCAGGGCCGCATCTAAGGCCGCCTTTACATGAGCTTTAATTTCATCGTAAGACTGGCCCGGCTGGGCTTCATACAGTTTTTCAGTACCGATGAACATAGACGGTACGTAATAGTAGGAATGGCCTTTTACCGCTTCAGGATTTTCCGTTTCTTCATACCAGTCAACGGTAACCTTGCGGTATTCCGGATTTTCTTCAATCAATTCAGCAAGGGCTTCTTTAGCACCTTTACAGTACGGGCAGCTATGTAAGTAAAAAGCAGTAATATTTTTCAAGATAATCCGCTCCTTTCAGGGAAATAATCAAAGGTCATGAGAATGATGGTGGCCTTCATGATGACCATGGTGACCGCCTTCGTGGCCATGATGGCCACAGGACGGGTTGGGGTTAAACTCCAAGGTTCCGGCCAACAAGGCTTTGACGGCTTCATCAGCACTGCCTGAGACGCCGCCATACAATTGGATGGAAGCATCGGCCAGAGCCTTTCTGGCACCGTCACCGATTCCTCCGGCAATGACCGTCGTGACGCCCAGAGACGTTAAAAAGGATACCAGTGCACCGTGGCCTTGACCTTCCGTATCGACGATACGAGCTTCGACCAGGCGCCCAGCTTCAACATCATACAGTTTAAACTGTGAGGAATGGCCGAAATGCTGGTATACATCACCATGTTCATAGGTAACAGCTATCTTCATCATATCAGATTCTCCTTAAATACGCCATAACTTAACGATTTTTTTATATTTCTATTTTCAACATATGTCATCAATCTTTTTCCTAAGTATATGACATATGTCAGTATTTGTCAACAAAAACAAAAGGCTGTGAAGAAAGGATTCCCCCTCTCTTCACAGCCTTTTGCATTAGCCGCGGGAAATGACGACCGTCGGTGTTTTATCGCCTTTTACAGAATACATATTATAGACGTAATCCGGAGTTAAACTGCCATTTAAGTGGAATAAAGAATAGGCGTTAGCCGCGTTTACATACACGACATCACTCTTTACATAGCCCGGCGCAATCCCATAAGGACTGGTCAGAATGCCTTGCTGCGGATTCCAGCGCAAATCCAGGTCAAGGGCTGTCGCAACGGCTACAGATGGCAAATAGATTTGATCGTTTTTGCCAAGAGCTCGTTTAGACAGTTTCGTTCCATTAACCACCAAGTCATAGGCTTTGGCAACGTAGGTCACATTGCCGTCAGAACGGTTTATTTTATCCGAAATCTCTTTGAATTCGGCAAAGTCTTCTACGCCATAGCCGGCCAGGGCTTTCTTTACCTGCGCTACACTTAAGGCCTGCCAGCCGTAGCCGTCCGGGTAGACGTAATAGGATACGGCGTGTTCCGGACTGACATCGATGACCAGGCGGTCATAATATACCGTAACCGGCGTCCCGATCGATACGTATTGATACAGGTCTTCCACGTCGGGCTCCTTCATGCGGATGCAGCCATTCGAGACGTAGCCGCCGATAGAACCGGGATTGTTCGTCCCGTGGATTCCGTAATTGCCATGAAACCCGATCCAGCGATAGCCAATCGGGTTATCCGGGCCGGATGCGATTTGGATGCTCGTATCGTCAGGATCGATCCAGGTCGGATTCACCTCTTTATTTTGTACCTTATAAAAACCCGTCGGCGTCGGTGTCGACGTCCGGCCTACCCCGACAGGATACATTTTGATTTTTGTATCGCCTTCATAAAGGGTCAGTATACGGCTGGCTATATTGACGCCGATTTTTTTCTCCGTCGATTTTTTAACAGCCTTTTCGGCCTTCGGTTGAGCCTTGGAAACAGCCTGGGTCACCGTCTTCTGTGAAGACGTATTTGAAGTCTGTGGTGCAGCCGCCGGTTTTATTTCAACCTTCACCGCAAAAGGAGGCGGTGCCGTTTTGAGTTCTTCCGCATGTACCCAGGCCGCGCCTGTACTCAAAGCAACGGCACAGGTTAAGGCCACCATTTTCTTCAGCAAAAAAATCCCTCGCTTTCAGGTAAAACGAATTTACTTTCATTTACAGTTGTTTAATTACCATCCATATCCTCTTCCCGGCCGCAGCCATTCAAGATCAAATTGAGCAGGACGGCCGTGATACTCCCCAAAGTAATCCCGCTGTGGAGAACGATATTGGCCCACGACGGGAAGCTGTGGAAGAAATTCGGCGCCGTCAGGGTAATCATGCTGACGCCGATACTGACGGCAACAATCATCAGGTTGTAGGTGCCGTCAAACTCGACCTTGCTCAGTGCTCGGATGCCGCTGGCAATGACCATGCCGAACATGGCAACGCCGGCGCCGCCTAAGACGGAATTCGGAATCGATGCTACGACGGCAGCCATCTTCGGAAAGAGACCTAAGGCAATGAGAATGATGCCGGAAGCGGCGACGACGAAGCGGCTCTTGACGCGGGTAACGGCAAACCGACGTTTTGGGCAAAGGCCGTATACGGGAAGCTGTTCAAGATACCGCCGATGACCGTCGACAAGCCGTCAGCCCGAAGGCAGCGGGACAAACGGTCACGTCCGATAGGAGTGCCTACGATCGACCCGATAGCGATGCAGTCGCCCGTCGTTTCTACCATAGTGACGATCATGACGACCATCATCGATAAGATGGAGCCGATGTCAAAGGTCGGAAGGCCAAAGGAAAAGGGCGTAACCAGACCAAACCAGGAAGCGTTTCCGACTTCCGAAAAATCAGTCTGTCCTAACGCCATGGCAATAATCGTACCGCCGATAAGGCCTAACAAGACGGATACGTTGCTCAAAAATCCTTTGCCGCCGCGATAAATGGCAATGATAATAACCAAAGTAATGAAAGCGAGGAATAAATTCATCGGTGAGGCAAAATCAGGCGCCTTTGGATTCCCACCGCCCATCCAGTTTACAGCGACAGGCAGAAGGGTAATCCCAATAATCGTAATGATAGTCCCCGTAACAACGGGCGGGAAAAATCGAATGAATCGGCTAAAAAACGGAGCAATCAAGAAAGTAAACAAACCGGCAATGATGATGGCCCCATAAATCGCCGTAATGCCGTGTTCAGCCCCGATAAGGATCATCGGTGTGACCGAGGCAAAGGTAACGCCTTGAATCATGGGAATGCGCGCCCCGACTTTCCAAAAACCCAGAGTCTGGATCAAGGTCGCAATCCCGCAGGAAAACAAATCAGCATTGATCAGGTGGACCAATTCCATCGGCGACAGGTGCAAAGCCTGGGCTACAATGATAGGTACGGCAACGGCACCGGCATACATCGCCAGGACGTGCTGCAGCCCATAAGCAAACAGTTGGCCAGTCGGCAGCATTTCGTCGACGGGATGAATCTGTGCGGTTCGTTCTTCATTCATTTGTAAAAGTCACCTCATGTTCAGAATAAATCAGCACCATCGCGAGCCGTATTCCACGACTGTATATGGCAGTACCGTTATAAAATAATAGCAATGACTCCATTATACCATCGCCGCAAAAAAATCAAAGCGCATCATTATATTTTACCTATTCTTTACATATTCTTTGCAAAATACTGATATATCCCTTATATAATGTTTTTCATGTCTGTATAGGAGGAATAACTATGTTCAGTATCAGCAATAAGCACGAAGAATTCTTCGATTATCTCGTAGCCAATGCCCAAAATTTCCATCGCGGCGCCGTCATTGCCAACGAAGTTATGCAAGACGTTTCCACGATTTCACTCCACTTAAAAGAAATCGTAAAATTAGAACATGAATCATCCAAAACCAATCAAGATATCATCTTCAAGTTGTCCCGCGTTTTCATCACGCCAATCGACCGCGAAGATTTCTATAAATTGACCTGCCAGCTCGAAAACAGCATCGACTCTCTTCAGGGAGCTTTAATGCGTACCAGCATGTACCACGTTACCACAGCTCCGGAGGCTGCCGTAGCCATGACCGAGCAGCTGGTCCTCATGGGGGAAGAAATGAATAAGATTTTCTCCCTCTTAAAAGACATCGACCGCAACCAAGCTAACCTCATGCGCCATGCCGAACGCTTAAACCGACTGGAATCGGAAATCGACCATCTTTACAGACAGGAAATTTCCCGCCTGTTCAGCGGTGAAGAAAAAGACCTGCTCAACGTCATCCGCTGGAAAGACATCTTGGGGACGCTGGAAGAAGCTTCGGACAACGTCGAAGCCCTGGCAAATACCGTTAAAGAGGTGACCATGAAGTATGCTTGATACGTCGCTCATCATCATGGTCGTCATCCTGGCTCTTGTTTTTGACTTTATCAATGGTTTCCACGATACGGCCAACGCCATTGCCACCTGCGTATCGACGCGAGCCATTCGGCCCGGCATCGCCATCATCGGCACTGCGATTTTAAACTTCCTCGGCGCCATGATTTCGACGGGCGTCGCCAAGACGATTGGCGGAGATATCGTCGTTTCGCCGACCTTAATCAATGAAATGATCATCATTGCCGGCCTGGTAGGCGCTATTATCTGGAACCTCCTGACTTGGTGGGTCGGCATGCCGTCCAGCTCATCGCACGCCCTCATCGGAGGCATGATCGGTGCCATCATGGTTTCTGCCGGAGCAGCGGCCCTCAACGGCTTCGGGATTTTAAAAATCGTCTTATCCCTCATCATCTCGCCTATCTCGGCCATCATTACGGGCTTCATCATCATGAAGATCATCTTCATGGTCTGCCATTCCTTTAAACCGGCCAAAGTAAACCTGGTTGCCAACCGGCTGCAAGTCGTATCAGCGGCCCTGATGGCCTTTTCTCACGGTTCCAATGACGCCCAGAAATCGATGGGTATCATCACCCTGGCACTGGTATCCGGCGGTTTTATCACCAGCCTGGAAGTACCGGACCTGGTAAAATTCCTCTGCGCCCTGGCCATGGCTTTGGGGACGAGTGTCGGCGGCTGGAAAATCATCCGCACCGTCGGCGGCAAGATTTTTAAGATGCACCCCGTCCACGGCTTTGCAGCTGACTTAAACTCAGCTGTCGTCATCTTTTCAGCAACCTTACTGCACCTGCCCGTATCGACGACGCACGTCGTTTCCGGCTCCATCATGGGCGTCGGGTCGGCCCAGCGAGTTAAAGCCGTCCACTGGAGCGTCGCCCGTCAGATGGTCACGGCCTGGGTCATGACCATCCCCTGCACAGCTGTCATGGGTGCCTTATCCTACTTCATCCTGCAGCACCTGTTTTTCTAAGAGTTTTCTTGTCCTTATTTTATGACTTGGATCTGATCTTTCACGTCCCGTTCGATTTTTTCCCGATGAGGCGCTGCATACAGGCCGGGCATACCGCCGGTATGGAGCAAGATGACTTGGCGTCCCAACTTGATTTTCTTTTCCTTTATCATCGACAGGACACCGGCAAACATCTTCCCCGTATAGCAGGGATCGAGCAAAATGCCTTCATGGCGGGCCATGGTGTAAATGGCTTCCCGAATCCTCGGTTCCGGCTCATTGTAGCCCTTGCCGACATATCCCGTTTCGACGTGGAAGTCACCCTCAAAATTAAATCCGTATTCTTCTTTGGCCTGCGTAAAGTAGGCCTTTAATTTTTCCATATCAAAGGGCATGACGGCAATGCCAATCAGCTTTAAATCAGATTCAATAGATTTCAAGCCGCAGTACAGTCCAAGATAGGTCCCCATACTGCCGACGGGAACGTAGACCGTAGCCCCGCTGATTTGCTGTTCTTTAGCCTGGGCATCGAGCTCGCGAGCGCAGTCCATATAACCGAGAAGGCCCGTCGTATCGCTGCCGCCCATGGGGATGAAGTAAACTTGTTCACCCTTCTTTACTTCGGCTTCGATGACCTTTTTGGCCGTTTCTTCCAATTGAACATCTTTGTCGCGGCCATCATCGCGCTTCAAAACGACGCGGGCCCCAAAGATACCATCTAAGAATAAATTGCCGCTCAATTCAGCCTCGGGTTCTCCGACGGCAACGATGATGCAGTGCAGACCGAATTTGGCCGCTATAGCCGCTGTCAACCGGCCGTGGTTGGTCTGGGGTGCTCCGACGGTAACGATGGTCGTGGCCTGAGCATTCAAAGCTTCAATCATCAAATACTCTAATTTGCGCAGCTTGTTACCGCCGCCGCCAAAGGGCGTTAAATCATCGCGTTTAATATATATTTCGCGAAATAACTCCTGTGACAAGCCGGATAAATACTGGAGCGGCGTCGGTGCCGTGTCTAACAAGGAAAGTTTTGGTTTCATCGGTTTCATTGGGGAATAATACCTCCTTTTGTTTTCTCCATCCTATCATATTTTAGACGAGAAGAAAAGAAAGGCCCGTTACCAGGCAGCCACGGTCCCATCCGCCCGAGGCTCCGTTCCCCCGACCAGCACGCCCCCTTCACTGCGCCAAATGATCTGCCCCCGGCCATAAGTCTGAATATCGCCTTTGACGATGATATCATGGCCCCGTACCCGCAGTCCGTCGATGACATCCTGCGGCATGTCCGGCTCGACTTCAATCGTTTTGCCGCCGACCCACTGCCAACGAGGCGCATCAAGGGCCGCCTGTGGGTTAAGGTGATAGTCAATGGTATTCAGCAAGACTTGCAGCTGTCCCTGGGGCTGCATAAAGGCTCCCATGACACCGAAAGGACCGACAGCCTTCCCATCTTTCGTCAAGAAGCCGGGAATGATCGTGTGGTACGATTTTTTTCTCGGGCCGAGACAGTTGTCACTGGCTGTATCCATGGAGAAATTATGCCCTCTGTCATTGAGAGAAATGCCGCGACCCGGAATGACGATGCCCGAACCGAAGCCATTGTAATTGCTTTGGATGAAAGACACCATATTGCCGTCACCGTCGGCACTGCATAAGTAAACGGTACCGCCGGAGTTTACATCGATGGCCTCCGGCATCAAGGCTTGGTCGCGAATGATTCTTCGACGCTTTTCGGCATATGAATCAGACAACCAGTCGGAAACGGCCGTCTTCATAAACCGCGGATCGGCAATGTACTTTCTTCCGTCGACAAAAGCCAATTTCATAGCTTCAATCTGACGATGAATCGATTCGGCATTGTCTCGTTGTTTATCAAAAGTAAATCCCTTTACAATATTGAGTGCCATGAGGACGACTAATCCGTGTCCGTTGGGCGGGATTTCCCATACATCATAGCCCCGATAGTCGGTGTGAATCGGATCTACCCACTGGGGGCGGTATTCCGACAAATCAGCGTCACGAAGAAGGCCGCCTGTTTCGATGGACCAGCGAACTATATCTTGAGCCAGTTCGCCTTCATAAAGGGAGCGGCAATGACTGTCCCGCAAGAGTTCCAACGAGTTCGCAAGGTCCGGCAGGGTCAGGATATCTCCTGCTTGGAGCGTCCTTCCTTGGGGAAAGAAGGTATCAAACAAGGGGCTAAAAAGCGGATCCTCCCGATAAGCTCGAAAAGCGTCGGCACTGTAAGCCAGCATGGCAGCCAAATTAGGCATGACCACAAACCCTTCCCGAGCATAGGTGATGGCCGGTTCAAACAATTCATGAAACGGGAGTTTACCGAACCGGCGATGCACTTCGGCCCACGTCGCAGGTGCACCGGGAACCATGACCGGATACCAGCCTCGCAAGGGCATTTCCTCATAGCCTTCAGCCACTAATCGGTCTCGCGTCAGGGCTGCCGGAGACCAACCACTGCCATTGATACCGTACAACTGCCCATCCATCCAAAGGAGGGCAAAGGCATCGCTCCCCAAACCATTGCTGGTCGGTTCCAAAACGGTCAGGCAAATGGCCGTCGCCAAAGCTGCATCAACAGCGTTCCCGCCTCGTTTCAACATATCGAGGCCGGCCTGGGCAGCCAAATGCTGAGACGTGCAGACCATGCCCCGGCGGCCGTAAACTACCTCTCGATGAGATCCATAAGGGTAGACAGTACCATCAAAATTCATAAGACCTTACTCCTTTTCTAAAAAATACTAAGCGGAAACCTATCTAAAGAAAGACTTCGACAAAATTCAGACAAATCCTTGTCCGCCACCTTCACGAACGGCTTTTTTCTCGTTATAATAGTAATTGCATCATGCATTTCGAGAAGAATTTACAAGGTAAGGAGTAGAAGCAAGTTGAAACGGTGTATGTTAATCATCAACCCTACAGCAGGGCGTGAGAGAGCAAAATACCACAAAGAAAATTTAAGACGCCAGTTGGAGAGCATGTTCGACGACGTGGAATTACGAGAAACAGAGCAGGCAGGAGACGCCACCCTATGGGCAAAGGAAGCTGCCCTGATCGGATTCGATGCCGTCTTTTCTATGGGCGGTGACGGAACCCTCAACGAAACGATAAACGGACTGGCCCAGGCCAATAAACCGATTGACTTCGGATTCATTCCCTTGGGAACCATCAACGACTTGGCCAGAGCCTTAAACATCCCCCTCCACCCGGAAGTCGCTATTGATATCCTGCCGCGCTGCAAGACCGTCAAAGTCGATATTGCAAAAGCCAATGACCGCTACTTCATCAATACCATTGCCACCGGAATCATGCCCGAAGCCGTGGGCCACGTATCCATCGAGCAGAAGACCCGCCTCGGCCCGTTGGCTTATTTTCTGACCGGCATCAAAGCCATGCAGGCCCATGAAACATCTTTATTTAAAATCACGACGCCGGAAGGTTCCTCCGTCTACCGATCGCCCCTCATCGTCGCCATGCTGACCAACTCTGTCGGCAGTTTCCGCAATCTGGCACCCCAGGCGCGAGTCGATGACGGAAAGATTTGGCTGGGAATCTTTAAAGATTTCAACTACCTGGATTTAATCAAGGTCATTCCGGAATTTTTATCTGGACAGCCCCTGACCTCGGAATTGATGACCTTAAAAGCCTTGGAAGAAGTTCGCATTGAACTTCTGAGCGATCATCCCCTTTCAACCAATATGGACGGAGATTCGGGCCCGTCTTTTCCCCTCGATATTAAGGTCCTTCCATCCTTCTTATCGGTCTACGTTCCGGAGTAAACAAGCAAAAAAGGAGTTTACATGTTTCTAAAAGGAAATTTTCTCTATACCCCATCGCTAGCAGAATTCATCATCCTTGAAAATCAATATATCCAAGTCGAAGACGGTAAGGTCCTGGGGTTTTTCCAAGACCTTCCGGCTCATGCATCCCCTTCGTCGGTCGTCGATTATGGAAAGGACATCATCATCCCGGCCTTTATCGACCTCCACATCCATGCGCCGCAGTACATCAACCGCGGCTTGGGCTTTGACGAAGAGCTCCTGCCTTGGCTGGAAAACTATACCTTCCCCACGGAAGGCCGCTTTTCCGACACGGACTTTGCTGCCCGTGTTTACCGTGCCTTCTTGTCGCGTTTAAAAGCCGAAGGGACGCTATGTTTTTCGGCCTTTGCCACCATTCATAAGGAGGCCACCTGGGACCTCATGCGCATTGCCGAAGATATGGGTTTAAAAGGCTACGTCGGGAAAGTAAACATGGACCGGAACAGCCCGGACTACCTCTTAGAAGATACAGAACGCTCGTTAGCCGATACAGAAGAACTCGTTCTCCGCAGCCGCGAAGAATTAGACCGCATTCGCTTCATCGCGACGCCGCGATTCGTCCCGTCGACGACAGAAAAGCTGATGACCGGCCTCGGCCGCCTCTGCGAAACATACGATCTTCCCGTCCAGTCCCATTTGTCAGAAAACCGTCACGAAGTCGCCTGGGTCAAAGAGCTCCACCCGGACCTGCCGTCGTACACTGCCGTTTACGATGCCTTCGGGCTGCTTCGCCCACATAAAACGCTGATGGCTCATGCCATCTATCTGTCTGACGAAGAAAAACGTTTACTCAAAGAAAAAGACGTTTACTTAACGCACTGCGCTCAGTCCAATGCCAATCTGACCAGCGGCATCATGCCCCTTCGCGAAAATTTAACCAAGGGCCTCACCTGCACCATCGCCAGTGACGTCGCCGCCGGCCATACCCCGGCCATGAACAAGCAAATCGCCTTGAGCCTCGAAATTTCAAAGCTCTATGCACTGAATCATCCGTCAGAAAAAGCCCTCACCATCGGTGAAGGCTTGTACTTAGCCACGAAAGGCCCCGGCCGTTTTTATGGAAATACAGGCAGTTTCGAAACAGGCTATGACTTCGACGCCTTAGTCATCCACATGGACGATGATATCGAAGGACTGGAACGGACCCCCTTTGAAAAGCTTCAGCAATTCATTTACGACGGTGACGACCGCAACATCGTCGCCCGTTATGTAAACGGAAAGAAAATTTAATCGCAAAAAAAAGACTGTCGCTCAGCGACAGTCTTTTATATTATTCAGCCGTGTACGGCAAGAGTGCGATAGCACGTGCGCGTTTGATAGCAACAGTCAGTTTACGCTGATGTTTAGCGCAAACGCCGGAAATACGGCGCGGCAAGATTTTACCGCGTTCTGTTGTGAAACGGCGAAGCTTTGCAGTATCTTTGTAATCGATCAGTTCAGCATGATCAACGCAGAAGCTGCATACTTTTCTTCTCGGTTTTCTCGAGCGATCTCTTCTCATGTATAGTTTCCTCCTTCAAGAATTAGAAGGGGCGTGTCTGACCTTTTAGAATGGGATTTCTTCATCCGTGCTGGAGCCCATGCTGTCAAAGCCGGCACCGGCAGCTGCCGGTTTCGGCTGCGCTACACTGGCAGGCTGTGCCGGAGCAGCAGCTTGCTGATGTTCTGATCCCATTGTCTGGGCAACAAAGTCGCAAACGACTTCCGTGCGATACCGTTTCTGACCATCCTGGCCGTCATAAGAACGGACCGAGATACGGCCTTGAACGAAGACACGGCTGCCTTTGGTTAAGTTATTGCCACAGTTTTCCGCCAAATTACCCCAAGCAACACAAGGAATAAAATCAGTTAATTCCCGCGGTTCTGAACTGCCGGTCGGAACATACGACCGCGTGCAGGCAACGGTAAACATAGCGACAGCCCGTCCGGTCTTCGTAAAACGGATTTCCGGGTCCCGAGCCAGATTCCCTAATAATTGTACTGAGTTCATACCTTTGCGCCTCCGGTTATTCGTCGATCTTGACGATCAAGTGTTTCAGAATAGTATCGTGGATCTTGATGACACGGTCGATTTCTTTGATGACTTCAGGTTCGCCTTCAAAGTTAATCAAAACGTAGTAGCCATCAGCCTGTTTCTTAACAGGGTATGCCAGATGGCGTTTCCCCCAACGATCTACCTTTTCGATACTGCAGCCGTTCTTGGTAAGAAGGTTCGATACCAATTCAACGATGGGATCTACTTCTGCTTCTTCGACCGGTCGTGCAATAAACATGACTTCGTACTTGTTCACGAAATCACCTCCTCTTTTGGACATATGACCCTTCCCGAAGAAGGGTTAGGAGCTTGACACAAATCAAGCTTTTTAATTATATCACAGACTTATACGGAATGCAAGAAAAAAAGACAGCCTTTCCGCCGTCAAAAGCAGGAAAGACTGTCTTCGGTTACATTTATTTAAAGTAGTTTACGCCGGATGTGAAGATGGGTTGGAGCTTATTGCCGTCAATGTTTTTAAAGACATCGTCGGCGCTGAACCGTTCCGTATGAGCCATCTTGCCGAGGACACGACCGTCGGGACTGGTAATGCCTTCCACGGCCAGAACCGATTGATTCGGGTTGTATTCGCTTTCATAAGAAGCTTTGCCGGAAAGGTCGACGTACTGCGTTGCAATCTGGCCTTTGGCGGCGAGTTCACGAATCTGTTCCGGCGTCGCAATAAAGCGGCCTTCCCCATGGGAAATAGCGACGGTGTGAATATCACCGGCTTTACAGCTGCTGAACCAAGGACTCATGACCGAAACGACTTTGGTGTCGACCATGCGGGACAGGTGACGGCCGATGGAGTTGTACGTCAAGGTCGGGCTGTCGGCCTTCAAAGGCTGAATCTTGCCATAGGGAAGAAGGCCGAGCTTAATCAGAGCCTGGAAGCCGTTGCAGATGCCGAGGGCTAAGCCATCGCGCTGATACAAGAGACTTTCGAGGGCTTCGGACAGGGCCGGATTCCGGAACAAGGTAGCAATGAACTTGCCCGAACCTTCCGGTTCGTCACCGGCACTGAAGCCGCCGGGGAACATGATGATCTGTGCTTTGGCCATGCGTTTTGCCATTTCTTCAATCGATTCGGCCAGGTCCTGCGGCGTGTTATTGCGAAGGACCATGACATCTGTCGTTGCGCCGGCCCGTTCAAAGGCAGCTGCCGAGTCATATTCGCAGTTCGTTCCCGGGCAAACGGGAATAAAGACGTGCGGAGCGCCAAAAGCTTCACTGCGGCGAGGACCATAGGTGGTAAACAAGGGCAGTTCGGCGTCGCCTTGGCCATCCTTATCTTTAATCGGGAAAATCTGATTCAGCGGTTTTTCCCAAGCATCCTGAAGGTCACTCAAGGCAATCATTACGCCGTCGGCCGTAATATTTGCCGACGTGGTCGTCTTGCCGACCAGGCTGACCTGATCGCGTTTACTCCATGCGGCAGCCGTCGCACTGTCGGTTTCAACTAAGAGGGCGCCGTAACGGAGGTTAAACAGTTCCTGTACAGCAAAGTCTGCATCGACGTCAAAACCGATTCGGTTGCCAAAGGCCATCTGAGCGACAGCAGCTGCGATACCGCCTTGCCCGACGGCATGCATGGCTTTGACCTTACCGTCGATGACGGCTTGATGGAGGAAGTCACAATGCTGTTTAAAGGTATCGAAGTCCGGCATCCCTTCGCCGTCACGCGGCAAATCGAAGAGGAGGACGGCATCGTCAGCAGCCTTAAATTCCGGCGATACGATATGATTGGTATGTTCCGGTGCAATGGCGAAAGAGACGAGGGTCGGCGGAACGGTGAGGTGCTCAAAGGTACCGCTCATGCTGTCCTTACCGCCGATGGCGGCGACTTCCATGACCTGCTGAGCGACAAAGGCACCGAGGAGGGCGCTGACCGGCTGGCCCCAGGCCGTTTCATTTTTGCCCAGGCTCTGGAAGAATTCCTGCATCGTAAGGTATACTTTCTTACGGTCGCCGCCGAGGGCAACGAGTTTAGCAATGGACTGGATGACGGCATAGAGAGCACCGTGGAAGGGGCTCCAAATAGCGAGGTCCGGATCGTAGCCGTGGGTGAAAATGCTGGCCGTCGTCGTATTCCCGTGTTCCACGGGAATCTTAGCGACCATCCCTTCGACCGGCGTCTTCTGATATTTACCGCCGAAAGGCATGAGAACCGTGCGAGCCCCGATGGTGCTGTCAAAGCGTTCGGCCAGGCCTTGTTCGGAGGCGATGTTCAAGGTGCCCATCGTATCGAGCCATGTCTTAGCGACGTCTTTTACATCCGGTGCCTTGAAGAAATCCTTATCTTCCGGTGCCGTGACCAAAGCCTTGCGCCGCTGAGTAACGCCGTTGGTATCGAGGAAGGCACGGGTAATATTGACGACATTCTGATCGCGCCAGTGCATGACCAGCCGCTTCGTATCGGTAGCCACGGCGACAATCGTCGCTTCCAGATTTTCTTCAGCAGCATATTTCATGAATTTATCGACATTTTCCGGGGCTACGACGACGGCCATTCGTTCCTGAGATTCAGAAATAGCCAATTCCGTTCCGTCGAGGCCTTCGTATTTTTTGGGAACTTTATCGAGGTTGATGTCGAGGCCGTCCGTCAATTCGCCGATAGCAACAGAGACGCCGCCGGCGCCAAAGTCATTGCAGCGCTTGATAAGCGTCGTGACTTCCTGGCGGCGGAACATGCGCTGAATCTTTCGTTCAGTCAGGGCGTTCCCTTTTTGGACTTCAGCACCGCAGGTTTCCAAGGATTCAACGGTATGTTTCTTGGAAGAACCCGTAGCGCCGCCGCAGCCGTCACGGCCGGTCTTGCCGCCGAGGAGGATGATGATATCACCGGGAAGAGGTTCTTCACGAACGACGTTCTTCCGCGGAGCCGCACCGAGGACGGCGCCGATTTCCATACGTTTGGCGACGAATCCCGGGTTGTAGTATTCCTTGACTTCACCCGTAGCCAAGCCAATCTGATTGCCATACGAGCTGTAACCCTTGGCAGCACCGGTCGTCAGTTTGCGCTGCGGCAGTTTGCCGACCAGTGTATCCTGGACAGCTTGACGAGGATCGCCGGCACCGGTTACGCGCATGGCCTGATAGACGTAGGAACGGCCGCTCAAGGGGTCGCGAATACAACCGCCAAGGCAGGTCGCAGCGCCGCCGAACGGTTCGATTTCAGTCGGGTGGTTATGGGTTTCGTTTTTAAATAAGAGCAGCCATTCTTCTTCGACGCCATCGACATCGACGGGAATAATGATCGTGCAGGCATTGATTTCTTCCGATTCGTCGAGGTTATCGAGTTTTCCGGCAGCTTTCAATTCCTTGACGGCGATGGTTGCCATATCCATGAGGGTTTGAGGTTTCTTGCGGTTCAGGTTTTCCCGCGTCGTCTTATACGATTCATAAGCCCGCTGTATAGGAGCCGTAAAGGTTCCTTTTTCAAAAGAAACGTCCGTCAGTTCAGTCATGAACGTCGTATGACGGCAGTGGTCTGACCAGTACGTATCGATGACTCGGATTTCGGTAATCGTCGGATTCCGTTTTTCTTCGTCGCGGAAGTACGTCTGGACGAACTTCAAATCGTCGAAGCTCATAGCCAGGCCCATCTGCGCCGAAAGGTCGGTCAAGGCCGCATCATCCATGGAGATAAAGCCTTCGACAGTAGGGACGTCAGCCGGTTTTTCCCAAGCCAATTCCAACGATTCAGCCGGTTCCAACGAAGCTTCACGAGCTTCGACAGGGTTAATGCAGTAATGTTTGACAGCATCGATATCTTCAGCCGATAAGTCGCCGGACAGGACGATAACCTGTGCCGTCCGAACGAGGCTGTCATTTTTCATGGTCAGCATCTGCAGGCACTGAACGGCTGAATCGGCACGCTGGTCGTATTGACCGGGCAGGTATTCGACGGCCAGCACCGTGTCCCCATCACGGGTTGGCAATGTATCGTAAACGGCATCGACAGGCGGTTCCGAGAAAATCATATTTTTAGCCGCTTCAAAAGCCGCATCATCGAGACCGGATACGTCGTAGCGGTGGAAAATGTGAATATCAGTTAACCCCTTTATCAACAGGTTTTCCTGTAAATCAGTGAGTAATCGCTTTGCCTCATCAGCAAAAATACCTTTCTTGGCAACATACAAACGTCGAATAGACTGCATGTCATAACCTCCCTCAAAGATAGATACTTATCAATAGACAACCTTAGTATACCCGTTTTAAATCCATAAGTAAACTTAGAATTTTGTTGAGATAGTGTCAAGAAGTTGTGGGCTTTTTTGAAGAATTTCCTTGAAGGCATTTT
>OLFY01001937.1_pt1 | contig 23129 bp, 20 predicted proteins | sample 1605611 | NCBI WGS metagenome assembly OLFY01 (sample SAMEA3888923, study PRJEB22519) | human gut metagenome | biome: human gut; feature: human-associated habitat; material: faeces | place: Denmark | collected 2011
AAGGTTGTGGACTTACCGGCATTCATTGTGGAATAGTAAAAATACAGTTTAGCCATTATTTAATAATCCATTTCCACATGTAATAAGCAATAAATCCGGCCACCGGTGGGCAAGCTGCTAACATAAAGGTACCGTAGGTCGCACCTCCGCCAACTAGTTGTCCGGCACTCGCTAAAGCGGCCACGATATCGGCACTCGGGGTCGTAAAAATCCACAGACCTATCAGTGCTAATACAGCAAAGCAAGCGATACCTGCGGCACGCATTGCTCTGACTTTAATCATATTTTCCATATCTTATCCTTCATTATCCTTCAATCGCTGGTAATTCACTCATTGGCCAGCGTGGTTTAATATCAAGAGCCAGTTCACTATGTTGACCTTTCGCCAAACGGAGCATTCCGGCATAAGCAATCATGGCACCATTATCGGTACAAAACTGTGGCGGTGGGTAAAAAACTTCACCGCCTAATTTTTTCATCATTTGTGCCAAATTTTCCCGTAATTGCTGGTTAGCGCTTACCCCCCCGGCAATCACTAAGCGTTTATAACCGGTTTGTTGCAACGCTCGTTTGCATTTTATCGCTAAGGTATCAACCACCGCTTCTTGAAATGCATAGGCAATATCCGCTTTACTTTGAGCAGATAACTCGCCCTCTTGCTTCACTAGTTTGTTAATCGTATTGGCGGCAAAGGTTTTTAATCCGGAAAAGCTAAAATCCAAACCTGGTCTATCAGTCATTGGGCGAGGGAAAGCAAAACGACCGGCATGCCCATCACTAGCTAAACGGGCCAATGCCGCACCACCAGGATAATCCAACCCCAATAATTTAGCGGTTTTATCAAAGGCTTCTCCAGCCGCATCATCTATCGATTCACCAATCACCTGATATTGACCAACACCTTCAACTTTAACCAATTGGGTGTGTCCGCCGGACACCAATAATGCTAAAAAAGGGAAATCGGGACGATGCTTATCCAGCATAGGTGCTAATAAATGACCTTCCATATGATGAATACCAATTGCCGGCACATTCCAAGCGTAAGCAAGCGAACGGGCAATAGTTGAACCGACCAGCAGCGCTCCAATAAGCCCCGGACCTGCAGTATAAGCTACGCCATCAATATCTGCTGCAGTCAAACCGGCTTCTTTTAAAGCCGCATCAATTAATGGCGCAGTTTTGCGGATATGATCACGGGAAGCCAACTCCGGCACTACACCGCCATAATCAGCATGCAACGCAATTTGGGTATATAGCTGGTTAGCCAACAAACCGCGTTCTTCATCATAAATTGCCACACCGGTTTCATCGCAAGATGTTTCAATACCTAAAACCCGCATGTTATCCTCTTCAAAATAGGGAAAAAATTGCGGCGAATTCTACCCTGTTTGCGGTTTTTTCTCCAGTTTAAAGGGCAAAAATCAAGAAAATCCGCATTCCGCCCTTTACTTTGAAGGGTAAAGTAGATTAGAATTGCGGCCTTTATTGAAACTGTCGAATCTTTCGACAAATTAAATTGCAATTAATTAAACTCATTGAGGTGATTGGCTTATGCCTGTAATTAAAGTACGTGAAAACGAATCCTTCGACGTAGCTTTACGTCGTTTCAAACGCTCTTGCGAAAAAGCAGGAATCTTAGCGGAAGTTCGCGCTCGTGAATTTTACGAAAAACCAACAACTATTCGTAAACGTGAAAAATCGACTCTTGCGAAACGTCACGCTAAACGCAATGCTCGCGAAAACGCGCGTAGCACCCGTTTATACTAATTCATAGTATTTCTTAACTCGAGTTAACATAAACCGTGAAACCTTTGGGATCACGGTTTTGTTGCTTTCAAAAAGGTCATTTTGTATCACGGAGACAATCAATGAAAGGCTTAATTCCTCGCCAATTTATTGATGATTTGCTGACTAAATCCAATATTGTCGATGTGATTAATAGTCGGGTTAAACTCAAAAAAGCCGGCCGTGACTATCAGGCCTGCTGCCCTTTCCACCACGAAAAAACTCCTTCCTTTACTGTTAGCGAAAAGAAACAATTCTATTATTGCTTCGGTTGCGGAGCAAAAGGCAATGCCATCTCCTTTTTGATGGATTATGACAAGTTGGAATTTGTTGAAGCAGTTGAGGAATTGGCGGCGGCAGCCGGGTTGGAAGTGCCTTATGAAAACCGCAATAACGGCCAATCCAGCAAACCAAGGGTAGATTATCAAACCAAACGCAACCTTTATGAATTGATGCAGGAAATTGCCCAATTCTATCAGCAGCAATTAAGCCACAATATTCCCGCACAAAGTTATCTACAACAACGGGGATTATCCGATGAAATCATCCACCGTTTTCAAATTGGTTTTGCACCAAATGCAATGGATACGGTATTGCGTCAATTTGCTAAAAATAATGCTGAACAGCAACGCTTATTTGAATTAGGCATGTTATCGCGCAATGATCGGGGTTCGGTTTACGATAAATTCCGCCATCGTATTATGTTTCCAATTCGCGACAAACGTGGGCGTACTGTTGCTTTTGGTGGGCGTGTATTAGGTGATGAAAAACCCAAATACCTCAACTCACCGGAAACCATTACCTATCACAAAGGTAATGAGCTATACGGGTTATTTGAAGCGCTACAAATAAATGACCAACCGGAAAAATTATTAGTTGTAGAAGGTTATATGGATGTGGTGGCCTTAGCTCAATTTGGTGTTGATTATGCGGTAGCCTCATTAGGAACCTCAACCACCTCCGAACAAATTCAACAACTATTCCGAGTCACCGAGCAAATCGTATGTTGCTATGATGGCGATCGTGCCGGACGGGATGCGGCTTGGCGCGCCTTAGAAAATGCTCTCCCCTACCTCCAGGATGGACGACAAATTAAATTTATTTTCCTACCTGATGGCGAGGATCCTGATAGCTATATTCGTCAATTCGGACAAGAGAAATTTGAAGCCTATATTAATCAAGCGCAATCCTTAACGGACTTTCTATTCGCGCATTTAAGCCCACAAGTAGATTTCTCTTCACAGGAAGGCAAGACTAAATTAATTGCGTTGGCCGCTCCTCTAATCCGGCAAATACCCGGTGACGCCTTGCGTATGGCATTACGTAATAGCCTGGCACAACGAGTAGGTATTCTAGATCAAAGCCAATTGGATGAATTGTTACCGAAGGAAACTAATGCGCCCATAACAAAACCGCGCATGGAAAATAAAATTAAAAAAACACCAATGCGGATTGTTATTTCACTACTATTACAAAATCCACATTTGGTCAGTCGAATTTCTCCTGCTGGAGTACAGGCATTACGTAATGAAGCAGGCTTTGAACTATTGCTCCAACTCAGTTCACTCTGCCGGGAACGGAAAGGTATTTCGACCGGACAAATACTGGAGCATTTTCGAGATAGCGAGTATCGCTCCCCCCTTGAAATTCTAGCCAGTTGGGAACATCTACTCGATGATGCAGAGATTATCACTGCCTTTTCACAAAATTACCGTCGCTTAAATATTCAGGCGATTGAACGGGACATTGCCATGCTAATTGCTAAAGAGCGAACCGAAGGGCTTTCCGAGGTAGAACGCGGGGCATTGATTACCCTCCTAAAATCCAAAGAAGAGCAGAAAAAACAGTTAGTTAATCCGCTATAACAATGGTAGAATTGCGCGCTTAAAGTGCGCTTTATCTTTCTTCAGAATCAAGCAAAACGGGTATAAAAATGGAACAAAATCAACAATCTACAGCCGAACAATATTCGGAACAAATTGAACAGCTAATGGAATTGGGTCGTACGCAAGGTTATCTCACCTTTGCCGAAATCAATGATTTGCTGCCTGAAGATGTGATCGATCCCGAATATTACGACAAACTTTTGCAAACTCTGCAAAATGATGCAGGCATTCCGGTTTTAGATGAAGCACCGGAAAGCGATGAAATGATGCTCAATGACACCATTCCCGATGAAGATGCAGTAGAGGAAGCAACTCAAATTCTCTCCAACGTAGAATCGGAAATTGGCCGAACAACTGACCCTGTGCGTATGTATATGCGCGAAATGGGTACCGTTGATTTGCTTACCCGTGAAGATGAAATTAGCATCGCCAAACGCATTGAAGAGGGGATTGACGAAGTACAAGGAGCCATTGCTGCTTATCCAGAGGCCTTAAATCCATTATTGGCACATTATGCTGATGTTGAAGAAGGCAATTATCGTTTGGCTGACTTAATCACCGGCTTTGTGGATCCTAATATCATCGAAGAAGAAAATGCCGATGTTCAGTATGCTCACAGCGATGATGATGAGAATGCAGAAACTATTAATGCTGAATCCGATGAGGAAGAAGATGAAAGCGATGAGAATTCCTCTTCCGATGACAGCGAATCGGATAACAGCATTGACCCTGAATTAGCCCGTGAGAAATTCTATGAGTTAAAAGCTCAGCACAGCAAAACGCTACAAGCCATTGAAAAACATGGCCGTCATGGCAAACGAGCTAAAGAACAAATTGCGCTTTTAGGTGAAATTTTTAAACAATTCCGCTTAGTCCCAAAACAATTTGATCAGTTAGTTTTTGCCATGAAAAATATGATCAAACAGGTTCGAGCGGAAGAACGCCAATTACAAAAAGTTTTGGTTGATATCGCCGGAATGCCGAAAGACGAATTTGAAAGCCTCGTATTAAGCCACAGCAGCAATCCTGCTTGGTTGGAAAAAGCGCTCAAATCCACAAAATCTTGGGCCAAACGTTTACCAAAATACGAAGAACGGTTACGTCTCTCCATTGATAATTTAGCGCTCTTGGAACAACGCAGCAATTTGAGCGTATTAGAAATTCGTGAAATCTGCGATGCCGTAGCACGTGGCGAACAAAAAGCCCGTCGCGCGAAAAAAGAAATGGTTGAGGCCAACTTACGTTTAGTGATTTCCATTGCGAAAAAATATACCAATCGCGGCCTACAATTCTTAGATTTGATTCAAGAAGGTAATATCGGCTTGATGAAAGCGGTGGATAAATTTGAATATCGTCGCGGTTATAAATTCTCTACCTATGCGACCTGGTGGATCCGGCAGGCTATTACTCGTTCAATCGCCGACCAAGCACGCACAATTCGGATTCCGGTACATATGATTGAGACCATTAATAAGCTAAACCGTATTTCTCGCCAAATGTTGCAAGAAATGGGACGTGAGGCAACTCCGGAAGAACTGGCTGAAAGAATGGGAATGCCGGAAGATAAAATCCGTAAAGTGCTAAAAATCGCTAAAGAACCGATTTCTATGGAAACTCCAATTGGTGACGACGATGATTCACACTTAGGGGATTTCATCGAAGATAGTACGCTTGAGTTACCGCTCGATAGCGCAACTGCACAGAGCCTAAAAGTTGCAACTCATGAAGTGTTAGAAGGATTAACACCACGTGAAGCGAAGGTGCTTAGAATGCGTTTCGGTATCGACATGAATACGGATCACACATTAGAAGAAGTTGGTAAACAATTTGATGTAACCCGTGAGCGGATTCGCCAAATTGAAGCGAAAGCCCTACGTAAATTACGTCATCCAAGCCGTTCAGAAACATTGCGCAGTTTCTTAGATGAATAATCTTTTAAACGACTAGATTCAAAAAGCATCACCTTCGGTGGTGCTTTTTTCTTGCCAATAGAACGCCCCTACGAAATCCGGAGTTTTACCAAAAATAACACCTAAGTCATTGATTTTATTAGCACTAATAAAAAAGCCAACGGCACAGGCCATTGGCTTTTATTTTTTACTTGTTAATTAAGCAATAACTGCTTTCTCAACAACGCGAACTAAAGTCCAAGATTTGGTTTTAGAAAGAGGACGACATTCGCGAACCTCTACTACATCACCTAATTTGGCTTCGTTGTTCTCATCGTGTACGTGTAATTTAGTTGTACGACGGATAAATTTACCGTATAACGGATGTTTTACCTTACGTTCAATAGCAACAACGAAAGATTTTTCCATTTTGTCGCTAACTACTTTACCTTGTACGCTACGAATTTTATCAGTCATTACTCACCCGCCTTCTCGGTTAAAATGGTTTTAACGCGTGCGATATCACGACGCACTTGTTTAGCCTGATGGGTTTGTTGAAGCTGACCGGTGGCTGTTTGCATACGCAACTTGAATTGTTCACCTAAAAGGTTCACTAATTCAGCATTCAGCTCTTCAACACTTTTTGTACGTAAATCTTGAGCTTTCATTACATCACCGTCTTAGTTACGAAGGTAGTCTTGATTGGCAATTTAGCAGCTGCTAATGCAAATGCTTGTCTTGCGATCTCTTCAGACACACCATCCATTTCATAAAGTACTTTACCCGGTTGGATTAAGGCTACCCAGTACTCAACGTTACCTTTACCTTTACCCATACGGACTTCTAATGGTTTTTCAGTAATTGGTTTATCTGGGAAAACACGGATCCAGATTTTACCTTGACGTTTAACTGCACGTGTCATTGCACGACGAGCCGCTTCAATTTGACGAGCGGTTAAACGACCACGACCAACTGCTTTTAACCCGAATGTACCGAAACTAACTTCAGTACCACCCGCGATACCACGGTTACGGCCTTTGTGAACTTTACGGAATTTTGTACGTTTTGGTTGCAACATTTAGCGTTTCTCCTTACTTACGACCTTTGCCACGCGGAGCCTTTTTCGGCTTGTCGGCAGGTTGTTGTTCTGATTGCGCAACTGCAGCCATTCCACCCAAAATTTCACCTTTGAAGATCCACACTTTAACGCCAATTACGCCGTATGTAGTATGAGCTTCTGCAGTGTTATAATCGATGTCCGCACGAAGAGTATGTAGAGGTACACGACCTTCACGATACCATTCAGAACGTGCGATTTCTGCACCACCTAAACGACCGCTAACCTCAACTTTGATACCTTTAGCACCTAAACGCATTGCGCTTTGTACTGCACGTTTCATAGCACGACGGAACATTACACGACGTTCTAATTGAGAAGCGATGCTGTCTGCAACTAATTTTGCATCTAATTCCGGTTTTTTCACTTCAGAAATGTTGATTTGAGCCGGAACGCCAGCGATTTTAGACACTGCGTTACGTAATTTTTCAACATCTTCACCTTTTTTACCGATAACGATACCAGGGCGAGCTGTGTGAATTGTTACACGAATACTTTTAGCTGGACGCTCAATAGTAATACGTGAAACCGAAGCGTTTGCTAATTCTTTATTTAAGAATTTGCGTACTTTGAAGTCACCGTCAAGATTGTCGGCGAAATCTTGTGTATTCGCGAACCAAGTAGAGTTCCAAGGTTTTACAATACCTAGGCGAATACCATTTGGATTTACTTTTTGACCCATTGCTATTCCTCTACTTATTAACGATCTGACACAACCACAGTGATGTGGCTAGTACGTTTTAAAATACGATCTGCACGACCTTTAGCACGTGGCATAACACGTTTCATGCTAGGACCTTCGTCAACGAAGATTTTAGCAACTTTAAGATCATCGATATCTGCACCATCATTATGCTCTGCATTAGCAATAGCAGACTCTAATACTTTTTTCACTAAAGCCGCAGCTTTTTTGTTAGTAAAAGTTAAGATTTCTAATGCTTGCGCAACTTTTTTACCACGAATTAAATCGGCAACTAAGCGAGCTTTTTGGGCAGAAGTGCGAGCGTAACGATGTTTTGCGATAGTTTCCATCTATTTACCTCTTATTTCTTAGCTTTCTTATCTGCCGCGTGACCGCGGTATGTACGAGTCGGTGCAAATTCACCTAATTTATGGCCGATCATTTCATCAGATACATAAACAGGAACGTGCTGACGACCATTATGGACTGCGATGGTCAATCCGATCATTGAAGGAATGATCATTGAACGACGGGACCAAGTTTTGATTGGTTTTTTATCCCCGCTTTCCACCGCCTTCTCTACCTTCTTCAACAAGTGTAGGTCAAGGAAAGGACCTTTCTTGAGAGAACGTGGCATGGCTTATCCTCTTATTAATTTAAATTATTTGCCACGACGACGTACGATGAATTTATCGGTACGTTTGTTGTGACGAGTTTTCTTACCTTTAGTTTGAACGCCCCAAGGAGTTACTGGGTGTTTACCAAAGTTACGACCTTCACCACCACCGTGTGGGTGATCTACTGGGTTCATTGCAGTACCACGAACTGTAGGGCGAATGCCTCTCCAGCGGTTAGCACCAGCTTTACCCAATACGCGAAGCATATGTTCTGAGTTACCAACTTCACCGATTGTAGCAACACATTCAGCTAATACTTTACGCATTTCGCCTGAACGTAAACGTAAAGTTACGTAGTTGCCTTCACGAGCGATGATTTGTACATAAGCACCAGCAGAACGAGCGATTTGACCGCCTTTACCTGGTTTTAATTCAACGTTATGTACTGTTGAACCAACTGGGATATTACGCATTGGTAATGAGTTACCCACTTTGATTGGTGAGTTAACGCCAGCTTGGATTTGATCGCCAACTGACAAACCTTTAGGTGCTAAGATATAACGACGTTCACCATCTTTATAAAGCACTAAAGCAATGTTAGCTGAACGGTTTGGATCATATTCTAAACGCTCAACAACCGCTGGGATATCTAACTTGTTACGTTTGAAATCGATTAAACGGTAATGTTGTTTATGACCACCACCGATGTGGCGAGTGGTAATACGACCATAATTGTTACGACCACCAGTTTTAGATTTAGTATCTAGAAGAGGCGCGTAAGGTTTACCCTTGTATAATTCAGGGTTCACGATTTTAACAACGTGACGACGACCAGCGGAGGTCGGCTTACATTTAACGATAGCCATTCTCTAATTTCCTCCGATTACTCTGCACTGTCCACGAAGTCCAAATTCTGGCCTTCGGCTAAAGTTACATAAGCTTTTTTCCAGTCGCTGCGACGACCCATTTTGTTACCACGGCGTTTAGTTTTACCTTTAACAACCACAGTACGAACAGAGTCAACTTTTACTTCAAATAATTGAGCAACAGCAGCAGCAATTTCAGCTTTGTTCGCATCTAAAGCAACTTTAAGTACAACAGTGTTAGATTTTTCAGCATTGTTAGTTGCTTTTTCAGAGATGTGCGGTGCACGTAGCACGCTTAGCAAACGTTCTTGACTCATGCTAGGATCTCCTCAATTTGTTTCACAGCATCAACAGTAACAATCACTTTATCGAAAGCGATTAAGCTAACTGGATCGATACCTTGAACATCACGTACATCAACTTTATATAAGTTACGTGCCGCTAAGAATAGATTTTCATCTAAACTTGCTGTGATAATTAATGCATCTTCAACTGCTAAATCTTTTAATTTTTGTACTAAAACTTTAGTTTTTGGTGCATCTAATTCGAATTTTTCAACAACAACCAAACGGTCTTGACGAACTAATTCAGAAAGAATGCTTTTGATAGCACCACGGTACATTTTCTTGTTCACTTTTTGGCTGTGATCTTGTGGTTTAGCCGCGAAGGTTGTACCACCAGAACGCCAGATTGGTGATTTGATATCACCAGAACGAGCGCGACCTGTACCTTTTTGACGCCAAGGTTTTTTACCTGAACCAGACACTTCAGCACGAGTTTTTTGTGCACGAGTACCTTGACGAGCACCTGCTGCATAAGCAACAACAACTTGGTGAATCAAAGCTTCGTTAAACTCACGTCCGAAGGTAGTTTCAGAAACAGTTAGTGCGTTTGCACCTACAACTTGTAATTCCATCTCTATCTCCTAGACTTATGCTTTAACTGCCGGCTTAACGATAACATCGCTATTGATAGCACCAGGTACAGAACCTTTTACTAATAGCAATTTACGCTCAGCATCTACACGAACAACTTCAAGTGATTGAACGGTTACACGCTCAGCACCTAAATGTCCTGCCATTTTTTTACCTTTAAACACACGACCCGGAGTTTGGTTTTGACCAATAGAACCAAGTACACGATGTGATAAAGAGTTACCATGGGTAGCATCTTGAGTACGGAAGTTCCAACGTTTAACACCACCTTGGAAACCTTTACCTTTAGAAGTACCAGTAACATCTACTTTTTTAACATCTGCAAAGATGTCAACATTGATTTCTTGACCTAAAGTGAATTCTTCACCTTCAGTACGAAATTCCCATAAACCGCGACCAGCTTCAACACCTGCTTTCACGAAATGGCCTGCTTCAGGTTTAGTTACACGATTCGCTTTTTTAGAACCAGTAGTAACTTGAACTGCAGTATAGCCATCGTTTTCAAGAGTTTTAACTTGAGTTACGCGGTTGGCTTCGATTTCGATAACGGTAACTGGTACAGAAACACCGTCTTCATTGAAGATACGGGTCATACCAACTTTACGACCGACTAAACCAATCATTGTAATAACCTCTTAATTAACCTAGGCTGATCTGCACGTCCACGCCGGCAGCCAAATCTAAACGCATTAATGCATCAACAGTTTTTTCTGTTGGCTCTACGATATCTACTAAACGTTTGTGTGTACGAATTTCGTATTGATCACGCGCGTCTTTGTTCACGTGTGGAGAAATCAACACGGTGAAACGCTCTTTACGAGTTGGTAAAGGAATTGGACCACGAACTTGTGCACCAGTACGTTTAGCTGTTTCTACGATCTCCGCAGTAGATTGATCGATCAAACGGTGATCGAAAGCTTTTAAGCGGATACGGATTCTTTGGTTCTGCATTAGACCAGAGCTCCAATAAATTTAGCTAATAAAAAAACTAACACCATCACAATTCTAACTTCAAAATAGAAAAGGAGGTGCAAGTTACCTGTTTATAGTCTCCAAATCGGAAACATTGTCAGCATTACCAATTGTAACGCCCGCTCAATAAATGATTACATCGAACGGCTTTCAATACGAAAGCGCGCGAATATTACACAAATGGACCTGATAACGCAAGCTTTTTCTTATATTAAAATCGTAAAATTAGGTTCTCCCAGCTAATTCAATTTGACTAAGTAGACATCCACTAAATTGGACGAGTATAACAACATAAGCCCTTCTAGAAATCTCATACCCCCAATATTATGTGCTCGCAAATATAAAGAGCAGTAGATACTGCTCTTTATATATTAATAACTTACATACCTAATTTTATATTTTTCTCAAAATTATGGTCTTATCCTAAAGAATACTTATCCCCAAGGTTTAGCATCAGGTCTACTATATTTTTTACGCCATTGTACACATACAGGTCTATTCCACATTGTTCTTTCTTCGCAAATCGGTCCACCTTCTAAATACCAACCTTTTTTTTCTAAACAAAGATTAACTTCAGGATCATCACTTTCTCCTATCACATAATCCATTCCACAATCGTCCATATCTTTCTCTCTTCTATCAAGATATTTTTCCAATACTTTAGGATCTGAGTCTGGAAATAACGTATTCTCATTATGCAACTGCCAATGGTCATGCGGTGGTGCTGGTTTAAACCCGCCAAAAGAACAACCAAACAATGTTAGGGAAAATAGTACGAACAAAAATCTCATTTGTTGCCCTCCTTACTGATATTATTTAATTCAAAAATAGTCGTTTCGTTACCCATTTTAAGATCTCCTTCTTTTCTATATCCATCTGTTACACATTGCCTTTGTCCTAAACCATGACAATTATGAACTGAAGAAACGTCATCGCTAAACATATCTAACTTAACTTTTAGCCAACCATTATTCTTATGATTTTCAATCGTTGTTGCTGGATTTCCACCCAATAACACTGGCATACTACCCACAGGATCTTCTTTGTGATTTTCAATTCGAATTGCCCCATCCGAAGTTGTCCTTTCTTTACCGATTTGCAATTTACTTAGGTAGCTATCTGCTCTCGTAACATCCGCTGCAGGACCAACCATTTTAATCGTTGTACCTGAAAGTAACCTTTTCGCTTGGTTATCTTCCGTATTTAATACTTTTAATGCATTACTGATTGTTAACGTTCCACGACTATGAGAACCAAGGTATAAACCATCTTTACCATATTGATTCATAATATTAATTGCTTGCAAACTTGAATTATCCATACCCAAGAATTTTCCAAAAGAACTTTCAAACATTTTTTCATAACCGGCAACCAATAGTTCTGAAAAACTATTATTCGCTTTAGGATGATGAACAAAATAAACATCTTTATAGATCCGTTTATTGATATCTCCCGTTTTTTCATCTTTGCTAGCAATATAGTTTTGTACTGCAAATTTTGCTGCAGCATTGCGATCATTAAAGATGCCATTAAATGCAACTACATATTTACTTTCTGTTTTTCCTGTCTTTGGATCCGTATAAGTTACTTTTTGTAATTGATTACGTTCTTGATCGGACAGCTCATGTAACAAATAAATATTGCGACCTTTATCCAATTGTTGTTTAAGATATTCTTTTCTATTTACTCCCTTAGAATCTGCTTCTTCATTTATTTTCGCCATAATTTCTGGATCCTTTACAGGTTTTCCATTTTTACCTATTTTATGCGTAAACATCCGATGTTCAGCAATAAACATTGTTCGATAAGCCTCATCCATAGAGCTACCAATATTCTTCGCAAAATTCTGAATCGTTACTACATCCTGCTCAACTGTTTTCATCATTCCTGCATAATCTACTTTTTCAAGTTTATTTGCCTGTTGCTCTGTTGATTTCTTGATTGCTTCAATATTCTTTTTGCCTTCTGCACTACCAATATTAAAATTACCGTCACTAATTACTGCATTAGTTATGCTTTGGTAGCTTTCTTTTTGGCTACTGTTGCTAGCTAAATTTGCCAAACCAATTTTGGCTGCAGCATACAAATCCGTACTATGGACATCATCTTTGCCTAAACCAAATTTTACTGGTAATTGATTAGCTTTATTCGGATTAGCCTTATCAAAGGTTTCTCCCTCTCTTCCTTTACGATACATTTCATTAAGTTTTTTGTCTTCTTCTGAAGTTTGATCACGAGCAACCGAAAATCCTCCCATTAATCCTATAGCTGAAGATTTCGCATTAGAATAATTCTGAATATTGGCATACTCAAAATCTTGTGCGGTTATTTGATTCTTCTCTTTTACCGCACTTGAAAGAATAGCCCCTCCGACAGAGGATACTTTATTCCTCACCTCCACATCATAACCATCATCCCCAGCAAAAATACCGGTTTGTTCGTTTACAGAGGCATAATCTGAATGAATTTTTGAGCGGTTGTAACTACCGCCAACAGCAACGCCATACCCGACCGTCACACTACCGCTTACATTCATTTGTTTACCATCATAAGTTGCCTTATCCTGCAGGCTTTCAATATTAAGATTTTCGGCCGAAACTTCGACACGTTTACCTATAACTTGAGCTCCAATTAAATTCGCATCACCTCCTGCCTGAATTACAGTTTTACTATTGTTATCCCCGACATGGCTGGCCACATATGAAACCTCATCGCCATTGCCATATCCCTTGCCATAGTTGCCACCAACGGTTAAGCCGGCTGAAACACCTTTACCAATAGCAATCGCTACACCGACGTTAAAACCACTAGACTTATTGGTGCTACGTTCCATATGGGTTTGCTCATCCGCTTTAATATTCACCTGATTATCAGCAATCAAGGTTGTTCCCTGCTTACCCGATACATCGGAACCAATAATGTCAATATTGGCATCTTTCCCCACAGCAGTTGCGACAATATTCACCTTACCATCGGCATTCACTTGTGATTTTGCTGCAGTTTTACCTTCAACATGAGTTTTAGATTCACTTTGCTGTTGGCCATATGTAATCGAAATCTTAATACCTGAACTATCGCCCCCCGATTGGCCCGCTCCTGCGCCCATACCGGCAAGCCCGGCTACAGCGCGACCTGCTTGAACTGAGCTATATGCAGTATTCGCCACCGCCATTGCATTCACTCGAGAACTTTTGCTTTTTCCCATAGTTTGAGCTGATTTAACAGCCCCCTGCACAGCATTAATGGCATCCAATATTGGTGAAGTCAACGCAATAGTTAAACCTTTCTGTTCAAAAGTCTGTTTCATATTGCTTTCGTATTTATCATCTGCGGCTTGAATCTTGGCATTCTCAGCCAAAATATTCACATCACCTTTTATTGCACTTAATGCACTGGCTGTTTGGGTATAATTGTTATCTGCAATAATTGTGGTATTGCCATGTAAACTGCCTACTTGGCTACCACTAGCAGAAAGTCTGGTTTGATCAACTTCTAATGCCTGTTTCTGCTGACCGATAGTAAAACCAATCCCAGCGCCCATGAGACCTGATTTTTGCTTCATCTCAATATCCTGAGAATAAACACGATTTTCGGCCTCTTTAATCTCAATGTGCTTACCCTTAGCCCATAATCCATTTTCAGCGACCACATTGGAACCTTGCACGCTCACGTTACCATGATTAGATTGCAAAATGACTTTATCCGCATCGAATTCCGATGCCTGAGCCAGATCATAGCGATGTTCATGCTTACGGGTTGTCGTAGTTTTATTCACCAGATTCTTAGCTACACTTTTACTGCCCGCAGATAAATCCTCGTAAGAACGGCTTTCTCGAATCAAAATATCACCGTCTGATAGCACCCTCATCGTGCCATTACCGGTTATCGACACTCCTTTCATTTCCACGGACCGTCGCCCTTCCAACAGAGCATTAGCCTCAATATTTAATCGATTACCGATCTCTTGTTTTCGGTGCAACTTGTAGTAGTTATCCGCATCATTTACATAGTTTTGTTTGCTTTCCGTCTCTAAGGTCGCGAAATTAAGCCGATTTCCCGCACGAATATCCGCACCTCCCTGTACATTCACTTGCGCACCTTTCAACGTAATATCTTCGTTTGCATACAAGACTAGTGAACCTCTTGCCTGAGTATCTCCAACATTAATCATTGCCGTACGATCAATGGATTTTTGATAGTCATGCTCAGTATTTGCGGTTTCCGTCAATGTCGATAGTACGCGAATATTTTGCCCCTGTCCGACCACATGCGTACCGCGCCATTCTCCACCGAGATTCTGCAAACGTTGTTTGGCCAGTAAATACATCTGATGTCCTTGCAGTACGCCACCATTATTTTCAATATTATTGGCATGCAGATAATTCAGATGACGCCCAGCAATAACTCCACTATTACTAACATTATCTAAATCTACCACGATTTCATTGGCTGAAATCACCGCACCGGAACCATCCACATCTGTATTACGCCCCACAATATAAACTTGCGGTACTAGCACTTGAGTCGTACTACCGTCCTTGAGAAGCACATCCCGTTTAACCAACCACACCATGTCGGAAGTCAGTTCCTTCATTTGTGCTGCAGTTAATGCCACTCCGGGGATCAAATTCAACTTATCTGCATATTGCACACCATTATCCATCAGTGCTTTATATTGCTCATAGTCGGATAAATAACCATCTAGAAAACGACGACCTGTCAATTGATTAATTTGCTCATTGATTAAACGCTGTTCATAAAAGCCATCCCCTAAACGTTTCAGTATATTCTTAGGATCATTATGCAAGGCTTTCAACATATAGTCAGAACTTAACCAACGAAATTTTTGGGTAAATCGCGGATCCGTTTCAATTAAAACACTACCACCTTGCGGATTCACCTTATAAAGGCTAGCCTGTGGTATTGTGATCTGCGGTAAATGGGTTTTGATATTGTTGACCTTGCCGGAATAAAGTGCATCAGTATCACTTTCAGCCAATAGCTTCGCGCCCTGCAATGTAGGCTGAATAGCCGTTGCATGAGCATCTACTGTTGTGCCGATATTTGCCACAGACTCGCCAATGGTATTCAGCACCAAACCAAATCGCACTGTTTCCGGTGGTTGTTGAGCGAGTGGTGAGCGTACTTTTTCATCTAAAAAATCACGGCGATGCTTCAGTCTTTTCCGCCCCCCACCTGGTTTACGTCGAACCTGTTCGTATCGATAAAAGGAACCGATATCCTTAGTTATTAACTGCGCCTCCAAATCTTCGTTAATCAGTTTTCCTGAACCAGCGGTAATTTCCTTGCCTGACTTTTGAATATCTTGTTGATTAAAAGTAAAGCGTCCCCCGACAAGTAAGTGGCTATATTGGTTATGAACATGATCGCTTGTTAAATTTAAGTCACCACCTATCAACAATTTTGCCGGAGCCTCATCATATTTTTCCGGCACATAGCGAATCCGAGTAAATTTCTTACGCTGCCAATAATCACCGGTACTCCCCCGCACATCCGGTTTTGTCGGATCGAAGAAATCAAATACCGCAGTATTGCGACGCTGGCCGTTATTGTGATGCATGCGCCCATCTACACCATCGCGAAACCATTCTGAAACCGTTTTAGAATGACGATCTTCAAAACCATAAAGGTCAAAATCTTCTCTCTCCTCCCGAATACGTACTTTCACATGAATATCTTTATTATTAATTTTTCCAACTTTCGCTACCGTTGGGCCCAGTAATTCCATGGTTGCACTTTCATTATTAATTACACCGGCTTTGCCCTCCGCCTGATGCAGTTCATTTAAATGACGACCAATAACCGTTTGTCCTAGCGATAACACCAGTGACTTATCACGATTAAGTAATTCATTAAAAGCAAGATCCAAACGTTCCCGTGCCGCAATAGTTGCTCCGTCAAGATTCTCAATACGCTCTGCTTCTACAGCTAGATGATTGCCATAAATTCGGCCTGAACCTAAATTTCGGACTTGCTCCCCTTGCAACTGATTCACCACACCATCAATTAAACCGCGATTAATAATACTTTTACCCTGTAATTCCGTTTGCATTGCGGAAATTTCTGCATTTTCATTATTGTGTAACGACTGCCCACGGATTTGGGCCCGATTCCCAACCGCTAATTGCGTGTTGTTTACAAAATCGCCCTCGGTCGTAAAAGTCAGATTATTCCCCACAGCAAAGGCATGATTTAGGGTAAAGCTGTCTTTTAAAACAACATCTAAATCTCCACGAGTCTTAATTGCGCCTTCATCAATTAATCCCTTTGCCTGTAATTGCATGCCTGTGGCCGATTCAATTTTACCCAACGCATTATTTACCATTAAGGTCAATGCCGGATTGGTAATATCAATACGACCATTAGAGAGAATTTCGCCTTGCTGGTTATCAAGTCTCTGAGCCACATTTAAAGCAGCAGATTGAGCCACATAAATACCTCCGGCCTGATTATTGAGATGGGCAGTATGCAACGCCAAAGTTCCTGCTTGAATGCCTAAATGGGGCGTTTCGCCTATAGCTTTAGTCTGCGTATTATCCAGCTCACCCACTTGCAATTGAGCCTGTGTGGCAAAAATCAATCCATGCTTATTGGTTAAACTATTCGCCGAGATATCTGCTGTGTGTGCTATGACTTGTCCTTGTTGGTTGTGTAGCTTATCCGTCTGAGCAGAAAGCACACCCTGACCAGCCCAAAGCAATCCCTGATCATTTTGCAACAATGGTACGCGAAGCGAGAATGCACCATTACTCAACATAGACCCCTGACGATTATCCAAGCCATCCGCTAAATTCAGTGACCATTGTGCTGAACCGCGCTGAAGCCAACTTCCTTGCTGGTTGTTAAGCTGTTTAGTCTCAACCGTAAAATGCCCGGCGTTTAAATTGGCTTTTTCTGTGTTAATTTGTTGAGGCGCTTTTAAGCTGGTATCGCCTAAACTGAAAATACTCGCCCGCGTTAAATTCAGCGGAGAGACTTGCGATTCAAGGTGATTGCTATAACTACTTGAATGACTTGCCGATAAATCGGTGTTCTTAGCAATAGCAAGAAAATGCCCGGAGGCCAAATGGCGTCCCTGAGAAAGAAGCGTATCTTCTGCGGCCAAGGTTAGCTGAGCACCTTGTACCGATTGGCTATCTAAGTGGCGTTTTTCACCTTCGGCAGAACTCGCCACGGTGATTCCCGCAGCAATCAGCGCATTTTTATCTGCCGTAATTTGTTTTGCCCGATAAGCCACATCGCCCTTAGCAAGAGTTTCACCACTTTGCTCAATATTATGCTTGGCATTCAAGGCAACCGCATTTTGCTGAGAAATGATTGCGCCGGTATGGGCTATATTGGCTGCCTGTACATGGATCTTGCCCTGTCGGCTTGCTAACTTACCGCGGTTTTCCAGATTCTTTTCAGCGTTGGCATCAATACCGCTATGCGCACTGATCGTGCCCTCATTCACAATCCGCCCTTGAGTATCAATCTTCACATCACCCGCAGAAGCACCGATATGGCCGGCATTGCGTACGCCAAGGCCTTGGCCGTTATCCACTAAATGAATTTTCTCGGCGTACATTCCGCCCAATTGGCTAACATCAACGCTGTAGGAGGATTGGTTTTCGGGCGTTGTCGGGGTGTTGGCTGCCGGTTGTTCTCCCACGTACACCACCGAATCATTGGTGCGGTCAACCTTGTTTTTGCCGGTGGTGACTTTAATCCCTTTGTTCGACCAAACACCGCCCTTGATTTCCGCTTTCTCACTGATGATGTCGGTGTAATCCGCTTGGCGGTTATCCATACCTTTTTCACCCACGCTGACTTTACCGCCCTGTACGCGATAGCCCTTCAGGTTGCCGTTTTCCACTTCTGCCTTACCGGTGGTCAAGGTGGCTCGGCCGGCATTAATCACCCCACAGCCATCACAATGAATGCCATTTGGGTTAGCAATCACGACATCAGCTTTTTTCCCCGCCACTTCCACATAGCCTTTTAAGCGGCTTGGATTAGCCGAGTTCACCTCGTTAAGAATGACTTTAGCTTCGCCACGCGCAAGATTCGGGTTGCCCTGCACCCAGCCGGCCATTTGGGTTTGTGCCGCCTTGCGGGCGTTGTTGAGGATGGCGCCCTGCTCGGCCACATCAAATTGTGTATATTGGTTGCGTGAAACCCCGCCCGCACTTGGCGTTTGGATATTGACCTGTGGCAGGCCGTTTGCGGTTTTCAGTACGGTTGGTTGTTGATTGCCCGGCGCCGATTTATCCGCTCGAATCGCCATTTCTTGCGCCTGCGCTTGCGGCATCCAGACAAAGCCCAAGGACAACATCAATGCAAACGCCACCCCGGTAAGCGGAGTTTTTCCTAAATTAGCATCTAACCCATTGATTTTATTAGAGTTGCTTGAAAAATGCGTTTCTACGCTATCCACCGCTGCTTTGCCGGCGCTTTTGGCCAGTTCGGACACCACCACCAATTGATTTAACACACGGCTGAAGATGACTTTGTATTGACGATTGTTCATAGAGAATCCTTTGTACTGTTTCTTTACAGAAATTGATTAAATTGAGTTATCTAAACTTTAGTCTTTTTTAATATGTTTATTACGCGCCATTAGAAGCGGTAGCTCAGGTTAAACCCGGTGACCACATGGCTGGTGCGGAAGCCTTCCGGCTTTTTCAACGGCACACCAACAAAATAGTCATAATTGAGTCCCCACAGGTTGCCTCGTAGCCCAATCGCGCCACCGGTCAGGCTATTACCCACCTGTAATTCCTCCTGCGAGGAGCGTACCCGACCGGTATCCACGGCCATATACAGCTCTTGTCCCCAATTGCCCACATTCCAAGCGAGTTCATTGCGCCATACCCAGCCGCGTTCGCCGGAGAGGGTTAATTCCCCATCAAACCCACGTACCGTATAACGTCCTCCGATACTCAACTTGTCCTGCTGCACCAGCGGTGTGCGGTTCCATTGGGCACTCCATTCCGTATTAAAGCGCAATGGTTGGTTAAACAAGCTAAACGGGTAGCTGAAATCAATGTTGGCTGTGATGATTTGCATACGTGAAGTGCCTTCATCAAATTCCTCTTCCGGGGCACGTAAGGCACGATGACCACCGGTGCCGCGTTTGTATAAGGCCGATAGCTGCAACACACCGTCATAGATATAGTGGGTATGGCTTAATCCCGCTTCCCAACCGGCGGTACGGCGGCGTTGCACTTCGATTTCAGTATCGTTGATGTAGTTTTGTGATTGGCGAGCCCACAAGGCCGCGTTGAGATAGGTTTTCGAGCGACTATCGCGCCATAACAAACGGCTTAAATTAGCCTTCATTTGGCGGCTTTCGCCGGAATAGGTATAGGATTCAAAGGCGCCGGCGACGGTTTGATGGTAGCGATAACGCGAACCCGATAAGCTCAGCTGATAGTTTTTCCAAGGAATGGAATAATACAAGCTGATGTTTTGACTGCCATAATCGCCTTCGGCCTTATCGCTGTGACGTTTAAAACTGCGGGTGCCACTGATATAGAACATGTCGTTTAAGGTCAGCACATTATCCCAAGAAAAGGTGGCTGAGCCCTGCAAACGACCGGTGGCTTTTGAGCCGGAATCGTCCAAACCGAGGGTGATATGGAAAGGAAAGCGTTGCTTATACCCCACTACAATATCCGTTTCCCCCACGTTTTCACTTGGTACCAATTGAAAATCCGCTTCTGCGCTGGGGACTCGCTTCAAATTTTCCAAACCTTGCTCAATATCGCGTAGATTCAGCAATTCACCTTCCCGCAATGGCATGGCAAACCACAGAGTACCGCGTGTCGCAAATGGTAGCGCACTCTGGTCTTGTAGTTGAATACGCCCCACTTTGCCCGGAATCACCGTGAGCACTAACATTCCGGAACGCAAATCCTGCGGTTCGACCACCACTCGAGTGGTCACATAACCGTACTCAATCAGACGATTTTGAATGCGTCGCAACAACACATTAATCCCTTGCGAGCCCACACAGGCCGGTAAGGCAAAATCCCGTTCGGCATAAACGGAGGATAACGCCCAGGAAAATTGGCTTGGTTGAATGAGTTTGGAACCGGCCTCTGCCTGATAATCGGTGAGCACTAATTGATTAATCGTAAAACATTGCGCCTCGTGCTGCGGAAAACCGGCCTCAGCCAAGGTTTCACCTTGCAAGCGCACATCCGATGCCGTGACCTGCTGGGCAGCAATTGCTGCATTGAGCTGATTTTGTTGCTGTTGTTGACGCTGATTAATCGCATCTTGTTGGGGATCTGAACTGCTTCCCGGTGCGGCAATTGCTGTCGCCATGGCGCAAACCAGTAAGGGAAACATAAACACTTTATATTGCATAGAATTTAGCTGTTAGAAAGGATGGCCGCATTCTAAATAATTTGTAAAAAATGGTTTGCGATACGATTCACAGATATCAATTTTAATCATAAATCAGTCTCAGAACACAATCTAACCATTTGAATTTAATAATATTATTCTTCACAACAAATAAAAATGCGGTTAAAACCATTTAGGGCTTTAACCGCATCTGTGCAATATCAAAATAACTATCTCACAAACATTATTTTTCAAACCATTGTTAATGAAATCAATTAGTTACATCGTTTTTTAAGAAAAACTCTGATTTTGAAGGGGGCGTTTATTGAGGGACTCCGCGCAACAAGGGGATCGGCGCAAAAGGCGCAACGGAGGTCGGTGCGGGAATATCGTTAAAAATCAAGATAAACGGTTTGGGTGGAATAACTTTTTCGTTACGCCATAAAGCGCCCATGCCCACCAATTGAATATCCTCGGGTAGATTTTTTAGGCCACTTTGCAAAACCGCAATGGTATTCTTACGCGGGTGACCGATTGCGATAGCCGTACCATGTTTGCGGGCATAACTCAGCGCAGCTTGAAACTGGCGCTGCACATCCGCCAACTCATTACTGTCATCTAAAAAGATATGTCGATCAAGCACTCGCACACCCTGTTCCTTGGCGATTTTACCGGCTACCGATTTACCGATAGTGCGACTATCTAAAAAGAATAACTGCTCCCGGCGTAAGGCACGCATCAAAGCTGCCATCAGTTGCGGATCGGCTGTTGCCGCACTGCCCATATGGTTGTTCATACCGATGGCATGAGAAATAATCCCTTTTGCATCGCTGACCCGTTGTGCCACTTGAGATTCACTTAAGCCTAAGGTAAGCCCACCGGCTTCAATTTTAATATTACTAACCGGCTGCATTGGCATATGAATCAAAATATCGCGTTTTTGTGCATGGGCCTGTTGATTGCGGGCCTTGGCATAAGGCGCAGCCGGAATAATTGCCACCGACACTTCACGCGGCATCGCCAACACGGCAGCATCTTCCGTGGGATGATAACCCACGTCATCAATCACAATGGCTAATTTAGAGGGCACGGCAAGGGCACTCAAGCTACTCAATAAACCAATCACTAATAAGCTAATTTGCTTGTGCGGGAAAAGACGCATTATTTTAACCATCCTGCCGGATTGACCGGAGTACCTTTGCGACTAATCCCAAAATACAGCGCCGGACGAGCAAGATCTCCGGTATTACCGACTTGGGCAATAGTTTGTCCGGCGGAAACCAATTGGCCTTGTTTCACAAACACCGCTTGGTTGAAACCATATAAACTCAAATCGCTGTCACCATGCTTGATGATTACCATATAGCCATAGCCGGTCAGACGGCCGGCCAAAATCACCCGACCACCGGCAATTGCTTTCACTGCTGTACCGATCGGTGCAGCCAATACTATTCCTTTCCAACGCACTTCACCGGCTTGAATAGAACCGAAAGAATGCAATAGGCTACCGGCAACCGGTTTGTTATATTGATGCTTAGCACTACCTAAACCGCTAGTACTATTGATTAACTGCTGTTCTTGAGCCGTTGGTTGATAAGGTTTAGCGGTACGTTTTTCCTCAGCCTGTTTTTTCTCAGCTAGAGCTTCACGCTCACGCTTTTCCTGCTCTTTGGCTGCGACTTCAGCGCGCTGAATCTCTTGGCGTAAAGCAGCTTCATTCGCCTTCAAGGATTCCAATTTATTTTGATCTTTATTCAGCGATTGATTCAACGCATTCAGGGTCGATTGGCGTTCCTGCTGTACTTTTTGCAGTTCTTGTTGCTGTTTCTTTTGGGTGGAAAGTTGCGCCTTGTGGCTGTCCTGCTGACCGCTAATCGCCTCACGTTGCTTGGCTAGCTGTTCTTGCGTAGCTTGCAATTTATCGATTAAGTCGATGCGCGCCTGATTGAGATGTTGATAATAAACCCGCATACGATCAGCCTTTTGCGGATCTTCTGAGAGCATGCGTTGCAACACGGAGGGATTCA